>ENA-OUOY01000148-OUOY01000148.1-human-gut-metagenome-genome-assembly--contig:-NODE-148-length-58311-cov-8.353028_pt1 | contig 58311 bp, 49 predicted proteins | sample MGYA00237937_ERZ548767 | MGnify/ENA primary metagenome ERZ548767 (study PRJEB26490, sample SAMN05356887) | human gut metagenome | biome: terrestrial biome; feature: human-associated habitat; material... | reverse complement strand
CACCATTGCGAGTAACTTTTTCATAGATGTTACTCTCCTTTCATAAATTTCCATCCCCTCGGAGCGCTCCGGCAGCGAAAAGCGGGCATTTTGCTGTTCGCGGGCGAAAATGAAAGTTGACCGAAAAAGTTGCAAAACATTTCGATTTTCTTGCATTTTTGACCGTTTTGCAGGAAAACGCGCGATTTTAGTTGCTATCGCATCCCCTTAAAGATGGTTCGTTTGTCAGAAAGGAGCAAGTTTCGGCGTTTCTCGGCTTACTTACCGTGGCATGCCGATCCCGTAACTAAGTCGGGAACGCACCGTTCCCCACCCTTTCTGCACTGTCACCTTACCACAAGCAAAATTTCAAGTCAACGCTTTCGCCCCATCTGTAACACACTTGTAACAAACCGCCGCTTCTGTTACAGCTTGACATAAAACCACAGAAAACCCCATTATCCGCCACCACATACATATGATATATAAGCACAAATATGAAAAAAGCGGCCTAAGCCGCTTTTTGTGTTCTGATGACCCGCGCAGCGGTCAGGCGGCAAGTAACAGTAGTCCGCGCCGCCGCGCGGGGAGCGAAATTTCCCTTTTCCAGCCGCGGCCCGCCGAAAAAAAGGAAAGCCCGCTCACCTGAGCGGACTTTCGCCAATATTTTTTGCACAACCCCGTACAACCCAAAAAAATTCGCGCCCGCAGGCGCGCAATGATCTTGATCGTTTTTTGTCGCGACAGAAGGTGAATTGCCGCAAAGCGGCAAGAGAAGCCGCCCTGGGGCGTGTGCGTGACAAAAAACACCTCTCACGCCGCAAACGTGCGCGCCTACGGCGCGTGCGCTGCCGCGGCGTGCAATCCAAAATCAAAAAAGGCGGCTTTCGCCGCCTTTTTTGAAGTGCTTTACTGAATCTCGATCTGCTTCGCGTTCACCACCGCGCTCTTCTTCGGCATGTTCAGCTTGAGCACGCCGTCATTGTACTGCGCGGAGATATTCGCGACCTCGACGCCGCTGATGTCGAATGCGCGCTGGTAGCTGCCGTAGCTGCGCTCGCAGCGGACGTAATTGCCCTTCTTGTCCTGATCCTCGTGCTCGCTGTGGCGCTCGGCGCGAATGGTCATCGTGTCGCCGTCCACATCGACGTGGATGTCCTCTTTCTTGAAGCCCGGCAGATCAGCTTCCAGCAGGTAGCTGTCGCCCTTGTCCTGAATGTCGGTCTTAAACTCGCTCAGCCCGCGGCCCCACGAGCCGTCGCCGAAGAATGCGCGCTCCATCTGATCCCAGGGATCATAAGCCGCAACGTGGTTGTTTCTGCGTTCAAAAGGTCTCAGTTCAAACATAATACAAAGCCTCCAAATCTATTCTGGCGAGCCGCTCTTGCAGCCCGCGTGGTTTACGTTTCTTTCGTTCCCCTCGGAACAATTTTGAGTATAGTCACGCCCTGTGAACAAAAATACATCTTTTGATGAACAAACTTTTAACTTTAGCACTCTTGCGCCTAGAGTGCTAAAAATCATGGTAGCTGCGGACCGCTACCAAACCGCTACCCGATTTTCCGTGCCCGCAAAGCCTTGCAAAATCAGACTTTTTTCGCCCCGCCAAACCCCCGTTTCCGGCAAATCGCTACCAAACCGCTACCCGCCGCGCCCGCGAGCCATTGCGCGGCGGGCTTTTTCCGCGTCGCTAAGGGGATGCGATATCCACTGAATCGAACGATTTTTCCTTTATTCTGCTGCATTTTGATTATTTTCTATTGTTTCTGCAACAATTTTAGGATTTGCAAATTTTGGCAGCAACCACGGGGAAGCGGGAGATTCGGCGGGTGTTCGGCCGCGAGAAGATGATGACGTTATCGTCATGATCGACACCTTCCTCGCCAAGGTCACCTACGTTGCTGACATCACCTATGATGCTCAGGGTCACGTCAAGACTCCTGCCACCATCACCCTCGCGGTCTATGATGCCAACATCTCTGACACTGTTGCTTCTACCGCTCTGACCCTCACTGGCAGCGATGCCAACTACGGCTACGTCAAGGGTGATTACGTTCTGCTGAACGCCTACACTGCTGACAACTCTGCTGTTGCAAGCGGCAAGGTCATCAACAATACCAACAAGTATGCCGAGATCGTTTCCAAGGCCACTTCTGTTGACGGCGCTCAGAGCATCATCTACTGGAACAACGAGCAGCACAATGTTGCTGGCACTGTCTATGATGATGCTGTCAAGTTCATCCTCGATGAGGCTGGCAGCTCCACCGAGAACCACACCTGGTTCTTCGATCAGTACAACAACCTCATCGGTAACGTTGAGATCGCTGCCGCTACCAGCTACGGCGTCATCAACTCCATCTGGTGGGCTGGCAACGCTGCGGACGGTTCCGGCGTTGCTAAGGCGAACGTCACCTATGTTGACGGCACCACCGCTCTGGTTGACCTCAGCAAGATCACTGTCGACGCCGCTTCTCAGCCTGGTCAGCCCTATGACGCCAGAGTTGGTACTCCCACCTACTCCGTCATCAACAGCGACATCATGACCGTCACTGGTACTGAGAAGACTTCTGGTAAGTTCTATGTTACCACGGATGGCGATACCAACTATGATGTTGAGGCCGCCGAGTCCAACACTAATAGCAACAATATCATTGCTGGCCACCTGTTCCAGTTCAGCACTCAGACTGACGGCACTGTTGCCGCTGTCGAGGTCTCCGGTAATGGCACTGGCGCAACCGCCACTGTCAATGGCTCCACAGTCACCACTACCGCCAAGAAGGCTCTTCGCAGCCTGGATGTCGCGGTTGGTACTGATGCTCTGTACAATGGCAAGCTGCTCACCAACAGCGCCACCATCTTCCTGATTCGCTCCGGCAATGGCGATACCGTTCCCTTCACCTATAAGTCTGTCACCGGTATCAACGCCATCGATAACTATATCCAGGGTGAAGTCGACTATGTTGACCTGAACGATGACGGTGTTGCAGATTACGTCTACATCATCGCTGCTTCCGACACCGCTAAGGCTGAGGGTCTGTTCTACTATGCCGGCAACAACAACTACTCCTATAACAGGTTACTGGACCATCAACGGCTTCACGGACGGTGTTGATGCTACGCTGACTGTCGCTAACGACAACTTCTTCGATGGCATCTCCGGCTATGACACTACTCATGCCGGTTGGGTCAGCAAGATCGTTGCTGCTTCCAACCGCCTGTATCTGGTGAAGACCGAGGACGGCCTGCTCCCCGCTGAGCCCGTTGCTTACAACACCAACGATACTCAGCTCACTCTTGACGATGATTATTCCGACGCTTACACGGGCAAGACCCCGTACGTCAATGTTGTCGCCGGTGAAACTGGCAGCAAGTTCGATAACAACCTGCTGAGCATGGCCGCTGGTCAGAACTTCACCACCAATGAGTCTACCAAGTTCGTTGTTGATGGCAAGACTGCTGCTCTGCCCTACTCCCTCACCGACTACAATGTCATCATTGTCTGGGATCGCGCCAAGAGCACCGCTCTCCAAGTCTACGCTTACAGCAAGGACACCACTAAGACCAACACGGACATCGTTTACTCCGTTGTTGCTCGTGACAACCAGGTCATCACTGCCACCGTTAACAATGGCACTCTGACCATCGACCAGGCCAAGCTCGTTTCCTCCACCAACGGTGCTGCCAACGTGGACGCTGCGTTCACCACAGCCACCGCTGCCGTGAAGTTCTACGATCTGGCCGGTAACGAAGTTGCTACCAGGCAGGCTGCTGTGACCCCCACCGTGAACGGCGGTGGCACGGCCTGCGTCATCAGCATCAGCGTTCCCACTACTCTCACGCCTGCGAACTACAAGGTCGTTGTGACCCTGGACAACGTGAAGGTCGGTTCTGATGTTGTTGCTACTTCCCTCTCCGTCTTCGAAAGCGTGATTGGCTTCTAAACAACATTCGTTAGACGTCTCGTCCTGCTACGCGACTGACAACAAAAACAGCCCCGAGCCGAAAGGCTCGGGGCTGTTTTTTTGCTTTATCCAGTCCGCGTCATAACCGAGGACAAGATAGCAATATTCTTTCCCGCTGCTGTTGAACTGCGAGGATGCCATATATCCGCCAGAGTCGCTTTGCAGCGTCTCCGACACCCAGCTCACGCCGCTGTCACCCCATGTATAGTAATTGTTCATGGAGCCGATGCCGGACGAGCAGGCGGTCACGCCGCGTATGACCGTCGTTTTCTGGCCGCCGTCCGCGCGGAACAGCACCAGCAACGCGGGGCAAAAGCCGCATTCGACGCTGTTCGGGTGATTTTGGCCCGATAGACCGGTGCCGGTGTATGTGCCGAACTTCGCGCGGCAAATCTTGCTGCTGGCAATCGTCTGCGCAATGGCGGTCACGGTCTCCGCCTCCGCCTTGCCGCCCGCCGCGTCGGCGTTGGCCTTGAGCGTTTCGTCGATCTTGCCAAACGCCGCATTGACGTCATCCATCTTGATAAAGTCCGACTTTTCCCACTTGAGCAGGCCGTAATTGGCTGTTTTTTCCATCGCGTCCTCCCCTTTCACCACGCGCGGCGCACGACGCTCAGCACGCCGATGGCCTCGTCGATGCTCGAAAAGCGGTAGACGCGCTCGTCGCGCTCGCGCTGCGCCTTTTCGATTGGGTTTTCGAATTTCATCCGCGCTAAGTGCTCGCATTTTTCAATCTGGGTTCTGGGTCGTTCATAGGTGTTGTTGTACATGTTTTTCCTCCTCATTTTGTACAGCCCGCGCATTTGCGCGGACCATTTACAGCTATAAAGCTGTAAAGCGGTTTTTGGGACGAACCGGTGCAGCGGAGGAAAAATTTTCCGCCTTGACAACGCATGAAAGCGGGGTATAATGGAGGTAGAAAAGGGCGCTGCGACAAGCGGTTAGTCCGGTTCGTAAGTAGTTTCAATCATAGAAACCGTCACTTGCCGGAGTGGCGGTTTCTGCTTTTTACGATAATCGTCACAGTAAACTGCTTGATATGAAACGTAATTCGCATTTCGTCACCCCCTTTCGGGGTACGTGACTAACCGCCTGCCGTTGTGCAGCGCCTGATGTAATTTTACAAAATTTTACACGCTTTGTCAATCTTTGCCGCCCGTTGGGCGGTTTTTTGCATTTTTTAGAGGGTTTCGAGCGTGACCAGCGCGTCGAGCAGCGGCCACGCCTGCGCGAGCTCCCGCCCCGCCTGCCAGAAGCCGATGCCCTGCAAGCCCTTTTCCGCCGCGAGGGCGATCTTCGCGCGCAGCGAGCGCGCGTCCTCGAACCAGACGACGTGCTCGCGCCGCATTTTGTCGAAGTAATGGTAGTAAGGCGAGCGCGCGGTTTCATCAAACTCGATCTCCGCCCCCACCAGCCGCGCCCGCGCGACGGCCGCTTGCGACGAGAACGTCTCGGCTCGCGTGCGGCCTTTTTCGTAGGGCAGCGGCCAGTCGTAAGCGTACAGCGGCGCGCCGAGGAAGATGTTCTCCCCCGCCGTGACCGAGAGCGCGTAATCGAGCACCGCGCGCACCTGCGGCAGCGGCGCGATGGCCTGCGGCTCGCCGTAGACATAGCCCCATTCGTAGGTCATCAGGAACACGGCGTTCGCGGCTTTTGACAGCAGCGCGTAGTCGTGCGCCTCGTAGAGCAGTCCGCGCTGCTGCGCGCTCGTCTTCGGCGCGAGCGCGGCGACGACGGGCTTTCCCTCCGCGTTCAGCGCCTCGCGCAGACGGCAGACGAACGCGGCGTAGTCCTCACGCAGCTCCGGCGGGACGTACTCGAAGTCGACGTCGAGGCCGTAGTAGCCCTTTTTCGCCATCGTCTGCAAAATCTCGGCAAGGAGCGCGCTCTGCGCGCGGTCGTTTTGCAGGAGCAGCGCGGCGTTTTCGCTCGAAAAATTCCCCTCCGGCGTCAGCGTCGAGAGGTGCATGAGCGATTTTGCGCCATAGCGCGCCGCACGTTCGAGCAGGCGCGCGTCGTCGAGCGGCGCAAGGACTCCCGCGGGCGTGATGCCGTAGGTGAACGGCGTCAGATACGTCAGGTACGGCAGGACCGAGTCGAGCAGCTCGCCGCCGATGTAGGGGTAGGCGTAGGCGTTCACGCCGAGCGTACCGAGCGGCGCTTCGTCTGCGTAGTCGATGGCAAGCACGTCGCCCTCGCGCAGAAGCTCGCGTCCGTGGAGGAAAAAGTTCCGCCGCAGGAGCGTCCTGACGCTCAAATCATAGTCCCGCGCGATGGACGAAAGCGTCTCCCCCGCGCGCACGGTGTGCAGTGTCTTCGGTGTCCGCACGACGAGCGCCTGGCCGATCACAAGCGGCGTACTCAGCGCAAGGCCGTTGTCCGCCGCGACGAACGCGGGCAGGGCGTCGTGCATCGCGGCGATGGAAGAAAGCGTGTCGCCGCGCTTTACAACATGAATGTGCATGGTCGATCACCTCGCGCCATTCTATGCCGGATTTTTCGCGCTTACCCCAGCGCGACGTCCAGTATCATCATCAGAAGGAAGCCCACGAGGAAGCCGCACGTCCCCCGCCGTCCGCCCGCGCGCGGCAGCAGCTCCTCCGCCACGACGTAGAGCATCGCCCCCGCTGCGAAGCTCAGAAGCCACGGCATCAGCGCGTGGATTCCCGCCGCCGCGAGCACGACGAGCGCGCCGAACAGCGGCTCCACCGCGCCGGAGAGCACGCCGGTCCAGAAAGCGCGCCGTTTCGACTTGCCCGCCTGGTACACCGGCAGCGCCACCGCCGCGCCCTCGGGAAAGTTCTGCACGCCGATGCCAAGCGCCAGCGCGAACGCGCCGGCAAGGCTCTCCCCGTCCGCCGCGAGCGCGAACGCGAGGCCGACGGCCATGCCCTCGGGGATGTTGTGCAGCGTGATGGCCGAGAGGAGCAAAAAATCGCTGTGCACCTCTCCCTCGCCGCGCCGCCGCACGAGCTCGTCGAGCAGGAAGAGCGTCAGCGCGCCGAGCACGATGCCCGCCGCGGCGGGCAGAAACGGCGGCAGGCGGCCCTCTGCCTCCGTCTGTTCGATGGCAGGCAGGATGAGGCTCCACACGCTCGCCGCCATCATCACGCCCGCGGCAAAGCCCAGCAGCGCGCCCTGCGCGCGCTCACACACCTTGCGGGCAAAAAAGAACACCGTCGCGGCGCCCAGCGCCGTCATCAGAAACGTGAAAGACGTGCCGAGCAGAGCCAGCATCAGTGGTCGAAGCATATCCGTTCATCGCCTTTACGGTTTGTCAGGCGGAAAAGCGCCTGTATGCCAGTATAGGCGGCAGGAATGAAAAACGTGAAAAAGGGCGCGGAGAATTCCTCCGCGCCCTTTAGGCTCATATTGACTTACTGCATCAGCTGCGCGACCATGTCGGTGTACGCGCTGGGATCTTCGAGCGGCAGGCCCGCGATGAGGTTTGCCTGATCGTAGAGGATCTTGGCATACAGCGCCGCCTTGTCGCGGTCCGTTGCCAGCGCGGCGGCCATCGCCTTGACCGCCGGATGATCGACGTTCAGCTCGAGGATGCGCTCGGCCTTGATGGGCTCGGGCATCTGGAAGTTCTTGAAGTACTTCTCCATCTCGAAGCTGAAGCCCTCGCCCGCCGTCAGGCAGACGGGATGGGTCTTCAAGCGGTGCGAGACCTTGGCCTCCTTGATCTTGTCGCCGAGCGTCTCCTTGACGAACTGCATGAGCTCCGCGCTTTCGCTGTCGTCCTTGTGCTCTTCCTCGCCGCCAAGCTCGAGGTCGCCGTCCACGATGGAGCGGAACGGCTTTTCGTCGTAGTTCATCAGCGCCTGCAAAACGAACTCGTCCGTCTCGCCGGTCAGGTACAGGACCTCGTAGTCCTTGTCCTTCAAAAGCTCGGTCTGCGGCAGCTTGTCCACGGCGGCGATGCTCTCGCCCGCGGCGTAGTAGATGCACTTCTGGCCTTCCTTCATGCGCTCGACGTACTCCTTGAGCGTCGTGAGCTTCTTCTGCGTGGAGGAGTAGAACATCATCAGGTCCTTGAGCGAATCCTTGCGGCTCTCGCCGCCGTCGCTCACGATGCCGTAACCGATCTGACGGCCGAAGTTTTCGTAGAATTTCTCGTAGCCCTCGCGGTCTTCCTTGAGGAATTTTTCAAGGTCGGCGCGGACCTTCTTTTCGAGGTTCTGGCCGATGACCTTGAGCTGGCGGTCATGCTGTAAAAGCTCGCGGGAGATGTTCAGGCTCAGGTCCGGCGAGTCGACCACGCCGCGCACAAAGCGCAGATAGTCAGGCAGCAGCGAGTCACACTTGTCCATGATGAGAACGCCCGCAGAGTAGAGCTGCAATCCCTTTTCATATCCTTCCGTGTAGAAGTTGAACGGGCGCGAAGACGGCACGAACAGCAGTGCCTTATAGGTCACGCTGCCCTCGGCCGAGACGGTGATCGTGCGCTGGGGCTTGTCGAATTCATGCGTCAGCTCGGAGTAGAACTTGTTGTACTCCTCTTCCGTGACGTCGCTCTTCTTGCGCTGCCAGAGCGGCACCATGGAGTTGACGGTCTTCATCTCCTCGACGGTCTCGTACTCGGGCTTCTCCGGGTCGCTGCCCTCTTTGACCTTCTGCTCGGGCAGCAGCATGCGGATGGGGTAGCGGATGTAGTCGGAGTACTTCTTCACGAGCGCGTGCAGGCGGTAGGATTCCAAGTACTCGCTGTACTTTTCCTCGTCCGTGTCGGGCTTGATGTGCATGATGACGTCGGTGCCGACGGCCTCCTTGTCGCATTCGGTGATCGTGTAGCCGTCCGCGCCGGAGGACTGCCACTCATAGGCCTGCTCCGAACCGTACTTCTTCGTGCGGACGGTGATGCTGTCGGCGACCATGAACGCGGAGTAGAAGCCCACGCCGAACTGCCCGATGATGTCGATATCGGCGTCCTTTTTGTCCTTTTCCTCGGTCTCCTGGCGGAACTTGTAGGAGCCCGACGACGCGATGACACCGAGGTTGTTTTCAAGCTCTTCGCGGCTCATACCGATGCCGTTATCCGAGACCGTCAGCGTGCGGTTCTCCTTGTCGACCGACACCGTGATGGCAAAATCGCTGCGGTTCATGCCGACCTTGTCGTCCGTCAGCGCGACGTAACAGAGCTTGTCGATAGCGTCGCTGGCGTTGGAAATGATCTCGCGCAGGAAGATCTCCTTGTGCGTGTAAATCGAGTTGATCATCAGATCGAGCAAACGCTTCGATTCTGCTTTAAACTGTTTTTTAGCCATAAAAGCATCCCTCTCTGAATTGTATTTGAACCTAAGTATAGCAGGAAATTCCTGATATTTGTTACTAAACTCTTAATTTTTAGCACTCGGCGGCAGCAAGTGCTAAAACAGGATAGTTACCTTTTATTATATATAAAGGAAGCTATCGGTTTCGCACAGGTGCGAAGGGGAAGCAGCGCTGCCGCGCTGCACGGGGCAAAGGGGGCCATTCTCTTTCACAAAAGAGAATGGCCCCCTTTAAATCCCCCAAGAGAAAGGTTTTCACATTGCAAGCGAGCAGCTCGAAGAGCTGCAATGCTTGCCGATTGCACTGCCCATAGCGCGGCGTTGCCGCGTTTGAAGCTGCTATACGATTTGCCTCTGCTCCTATCATCCGCTGTTGCGCAGCCGTTGGCGGCTCTGCTGCCTTACGGATGCGGCACACCCCTTGCGGGTGCCGCTCTGCCCATCTTGTAGAAGTGCGCAGTAATTCCCGTCTACTGCCAGTCTCCACAATGCGGCGAGCGCAGCAATGCCGCTATTTCGCAAGCAGTCTGCCGCCGTGCTGCCGTCACTCGCGCCTCACGATAGTAAGGCGCGGTTGCAAGACGTGACGATTTGCAGAAGATTCATGGCGAAGCCGTGTACACCGCACCCACACTGCGCAGCGCGTGCAGTTATTCGAGCTACAAACTGCCAATGTCGGGGGTCGAGGGGGACTCCCCTCGTCCTTTCTCTTGGGGGTGTAAGGGGGATATTCTCTTTCTGAGAAAGAGAATATCCCCCTTTGCCGCGTCCCCACACGGTGTGGGGCCAGAAGCAGCGCTGCCGCGCTGCACCCCCCCTGCGCCCTACAGGCGCAAAAAGAAACAGCCCTCGCGGGCTGCTTTCCTCCCGCGCCCGAGGCGCGAAAGTTGTCCAAATTGTCAATATGGGATACTTATCCCCATTTCCCCTCTTTTTTCTTTGGATAATATGCAGTATTGACTTCTGGCGTTTTAGAGGCTAAAATAAGCCCAACAAACATGAGGGATACATGAAAGGATTTAATGCTATGTTCCGTTTTGCTTATGCAAATCAGAATAACGCCGCCGCTTCTGCCATGTGCGCAGAGGCCGCTTCCTCCTGCACCTCTCAGTCCTCCCGCTTCAACTGCATCGCTCTGGGCGCCATTATTATGGCGTCCATTATTATTTCCCGCCTGATTAGCATTATCGGCATTTCCCTGCTGGTACTGGTACTTCTGGTCGTCCTGATGGGCGTTCCCGGGATGAAACGCGATTGCTGAGCGAGTAAAAAACGCGATACAGCAAAGCGGTTCCGCCGGGAATGGCGGATCCGCTTTTTTGTATGATAAATCTGTTCATTATTTAATCAAAGGAGATTTGAAACGATGAAAAAGAAGTTTATGTGCATGCTCATGGCTGCGGCCATGACGCTCTCGATGGCCGCCTGCGGCTCCAAGAGCGATGACACCAACACCGACGACAATGCTGGCGGCGCATCCGACGGTGTCCAGACCTTTACGGTCGGCACCTCCGGCCCGCTGACCGGCGACAACGCGATCTACGGTATGGCCGTCAAGCAGGGCGTGGAGCTCGCCGTCAATGAAATCAACGCGAGCGACAGCACCATCAAGTTTGAGTTCCTCTCTCAGGACGATGAGGCCGACGGTGAAAAGGCCGTCAACGCCTACAACAACATGATGGACAACGGCATGCAGGTTCTCGTCGGCCCCACGACCACCGGCGCTTCCATCGCCGTTGCCGATGCCTGCTACACCGACCGTACCTTCATGCTGACTCCCTCCGCCTCCTCCACTGACGTGACCGCGGGCAAGGACAATGTCTTCCAGGTCTGCTTCACCGACCCCAACCAGGGCGTTGGCGCTGCCGACTACATGGCTGAGAACTTCGCCGATGCCAAGATCGCCGTCATCTACCGCAACGACGACGCTTACTCTCAGGGCATCCGCGATGCTTTCGTGAAGGAAGCGGGCGACAAGGGCCTCTCCATCGTCTATCAGGGCACCTTTACACTCGATACCTCCTCCAACTTCTCCGTTCAGCTCGCCGCTGCGCAGACTGCCGGCGCCGACCTCGTCTTCCTTCCCATCTACTATCAGCCCGCTTCCGTGATCTTCGCGCAGGCCAAGGCCATGGGCTATGCCCCCACCTTCTTCGGTGTGGACGGCATGGACGGCATCCTCGATATGCCCGGCTTTGACACCACTCTCGCCGAGGGCCTCGTGCTGATGACCCCGTTCTGCGCCACCGTTGAATCCAGCAAGAGCTTCGTCGACGCTTACACTGCCGCTTACGGCACCACGCCTAACCAGTTCGCCGCCGACGCCTACGACGGTGTGTACATCGTCAAGGCCGCGCTCGAACAGGCCGGCTGCACCGCCGATATGAGCAACGAAGAGATCTGCGACGCGCTCGTTTCCGCCATCACCTCCCTCAAGTTCACCGGCCTCACCGGTACCGACATGTCCTGGAACGCCGAGGGTCAGGTCTCCAAGGCTCCGACCGCCTACGTCGTCAAGGACGGCCAGTACGTCGAGGGCTGATCCCCGCAAAGATACCAAATAGACCGTTTATCGTCTCTCTCACGGAGCGAAGGGTCGCCGGGAGGAAAAAACTCCCGGCGGCCTGCGCCCTGCTTCTATGGCGGAAACGAAGGCAGCGTTCTTCCTCTCTGCCCTTGTTTCTGCCACAGACGTTTCCCCACAACTCCAACGAGAAAAAAGAGGTGCCATCCTATGGAATTCTTATCCTATCTCATCAGCGGCATCAGCCTCGGCAGCGTGTACGCCATCATCGCCCTCGGCTATACGATGGTCTACGGCATTGCCAAGATGCTGAACTTTGCCCACGGCGACGTCATCATGATCGGCGGTTACGTATCGTTCTGCGCGATGTTCTATCTGGGCCTTCCCAGCATCGTCGCGGTGCTGATGGCCGTTGTCGTGTGCACCGTCCTCGGCATCGTCATCGAGCGCCTTGCCTACAAGCCCCTGCGCTCCGCGCCGAGCCTTGCGGTGCTCATCACCGCCATCGGCGTGAGCTATTTCCTCCAGAACTCCGCGCTTCTCATCTGGAAGGCCGCCGCGCGCTCCTATCCCCCCGTGGTCACGGGCGCTGTGAAGATCTTCGGCGGCAAGCTGACCGTTTCCTATGTGTCGCTTCTCACGATCGCGGCCTGCGTCGTCATCATGATCGGCCTCACCACGTTCGTCAACAAGAGCAAGATGGGCAAGGCCATGCGTGCCTGCTCGGAGGATAAGGCGGCGGCCCAGCTCATGGGCATCAACGTCAACGCCACCATTTCTGCAACGTTCGCCATCGGCTCGGCGCTCGCCGCCATCGCCGGCGTGCTGCTCTGCTCGTTCAATACGTCGCTCATGCCGACGACCGGCTCCATGCCCGGCATCAAGGCCTTCACCGCGGCGGTGTTCGGCGGCATCGGCTCCATCCCCGGCGCATTCCTCGGCGGGCTCCTGCTCGGCATCATCGAGGCCATGGCCCAGGCGTATATCTCGACGAACCTTGCCAACTCCATCGTGTTCGCCGTGCTGATCGTCGTGCTGCTCGTCAAGCCTGCCGGACTTCTCGGCAAGTCCGTGACGGAGAAAGTGTGAGGTGGCCGGAATGACACAGAAAATGAACAAATTCAACTCTCTCAAGAAAACCACCAGGGTCGACTTTGCGACCTATTTCGGCGTGATCGCCGCCTTCGTCATCGTGACGGTGCTGCAAAGCAACGGCTCTCTCAAGCGCTCGGTCATCGGTCTGCTCGTCCCCATCTGCTGCTACATGTCCATGGCCGTGTCGCTGAACCTGACGGTCGGTATCCTCGGTGAGCTGAGCCTCGGCCACGCGGGCTTTATGAGCGTAGGCGCGTTCTCCGGTATCGTCGTCTCGCAGAGCCTTGCGGGACTCATTCCGAATGGCCCCGTGCGCCTCGCGCTCTCGATGTTCATCGGCGCGCTTCTCGCCGCGCTCGTCGGCCTTCTCATCGGCACGCCCGTGCTCCGCTTGCAGGGCGACTATCTCGCCATCGTGACGCTCGCCTTTGGCGAGATCATCAAGGAGCTTATCAACTGCCTCATCATTGGCTGCGATGAAAAGGGCCTGCACTTCGTTTTCAATCTCTCCGGCAACAAAACGGTCGATGACCTCGGCCTGAGTGCGAACGGCACGGCCATCATCAAGGGCGCGCAGGGCGCGACCGGCACCGCCACGATCGCAACGTTCACCGCAGGCTTCATCCTCGTGATGATCACGCTCATCGTCGTGCTGAACCTGACTCGTTCGCGTGCGGGCCGCGCGATCATGGCCATCCGCGACAACCGCATCGCCGCGCAGGCCATCGGCCTGAACCTGACGAAGTACAAGCTCATGGCGTTCGTCACCTCCGCCGCCCTCGCGGGCGCGGCAGGCGCGCTCTACGGCCTGAACTACTCTTCCCTTCAGGCGACGAAGTTCAACTTCAACCTCTCCATCCTCGTGCTGGTGTTCGTGGTGCTCGGCGGCCTTGGCAACATCTGGGGCTCGCTCGTCGCCGCTGCGGCGCTGACGATCCTGCCCGAGGCGCTGCGTCAGTTTGCCGACTTCCGTATGCTCATCTACGCGATCGTGCTGATCTTCGTCATGCTCGCGACCAACAATCCGCAGGCCAAGGCGTTCTTCCAGAAACTTCTGCCCCATCACCGCGCCAGTGCTGAAAAGGAGGATTGACCATGACACAGAAAGAAAAAGCCAAGCTCGTTCCCGTCTCCCGTGAACCGGCGCTGCTCACCGAGCGCGACGCGGACAAGTCCCCCGTGCTCGAGTGCATCGACCTCGGCATCACGTTCGGCGGTCTGAAAGCGGTCGACAACTTCAATGTGACCATCGGCCGCACCGAGATCACCGGCCTCATCGGCCCGAACGGTGCCGGTAAGACGACGGTCTTCAACCTGCTCACCAAGGTCTATCAGCCCACCCACGGCACGATTCTCTTAAACGGCAAAGACATCCATGACCTCAACACCGCGCAGGTCAACCGCGCGGGCATCGCACGTACGTTCCAGAATATCCGCCTGTTCGGCGAGCTGAGCGTGGAAGAAAACATCACCGTCGCGATGGACACGCAGATGCACTACACGATGCCCGAGGGCATTTTCCGCCTGCCCCGCTTCTGGAAGGAAGAGCGCGTCATGCATGAGCGCGCGATGGAGCTTCTGTCCATCTTCCACATGGAAGACCTTGCAAACGCCAAGGCGAACTCCCTGCCTTACGGCGCGCAGCGCAGACTGGAAATTCTCCGTGCGCTGGCCACGAACCCGAGTCTGCTGCTTCTTGACGAGCCCGCCGCCGGCATGAACCCGAGCGAGACGGCTGAGCTGATGGAAAACATCCGCTCCATCCGCGATACGTTCAAGATCGCGGTGCTGCTCATCGAGCACGACATGAACCTCGTCATGAACATCTGCGAGGGCATTGCCGTTTTGAACTTCGGCCATGTCATCGCCAAGGGCACACCCGAAGACATTCAGAACAATCCCGAGGTCATTGAAGCCTACCTCGGCAAGCAGAAGGAGGCCTAACGATGGGACAGATCTTACAGGTGAACGATCTTCACGTTTACTACGGCAGCATCCACGCCGTCAAGGGCGTTTCCTTCGAGGTCAACGAGGGTGAGATCGTCACGCTGATCGGTGCGAACGGCGCGGGTAAGTCGACCGTTCTGAACACGGTCTCCGGCCTTTTGCACCCCAAGCACGGCAGCGTCGTTTTCGAGGGCAAGGACTTAAAGGGCGTCCCCGCGCACAAGATCGTCGAGCACGGTCTTGCGCAGGTTCCGGAAGGCCGCCACGTCTTTTTGCAGATGACGGTCGAGGATAACCTTGAAATGGGCGCTTACACCCAGCCGAACTCCACCATTGAAGCGGGCATTGCGGACGTCTACGAGCGCTTCCCGCGCCTCAAAGAGCGCCGCAAGCAGATCGCCGGTACGCTCTCCGGCGGTGAGCAGCAGATGCTCGCCATGGGCAGAGCGCTCATGTCGAAGCCGAAGCTTCTGATGCTCGACGAGCCGTCTATGGGCCTCGCTCCGATCCTCGTTGAGCAGATCTTTGACATCATCCGCGAGCTGCACGCTGCGGGCACGACGATCCTGCTCGTCGAGCAGAACGCGCAGGCCGCGCTCTCCGTCGCCGACCGCGCGTACGTGCTTGAAACGGGCCGTATCACGCTCTCCGGCACCGGTAAGGAACTTATGGCGAGCGACGCCGTCCGCAAGGCCTACCTCGGCGGTTAAATCTCCCTCAAATGCAAAGAGTCATCCGAAAGGATGGCTCTTTTTTTGTGCAGTTTTGCCGCCGTGCAAAATTTCCGCGCAACCTGCTGCACATTTGCCAAAGATATGGTATACTGACAGAACATGACATAGGATCGGAGGGATCGGATTGTTCAAAATTCTCATTGCGGAGGATGACCGCGAGCTGCGCCAGCTCTTCGCCCACGTGCTCACCAAAAACGGCTACACCGTCCTCGGCGTCTCCAACGGTGAGGAAGCTCTCGACGCGCTCGAGCAGAGCTATTACGATCTCATCATCTCCGACATCATGATGCCGAAGATGGACGGCTACGAGCTTGTGCGCTCGATCCGCGAGAGCGGTTCGTCCATCCCCATTATGATGATCACCGCCAAGGACGCCTTTGACGACATGCGCCTCGGCTTCCTCTCCGGCAGCGACGACTATATGGTCAAGCCCATCAACATCGGGGAAATGGTACTGCGCGTGAGCGCGCTGCTGCGCCGCGCCCAGATGGCGAGCGAGCGCCGTCAGGTCATCGGCGGCACGGTGATGGAGTGCGACTCGCTCAGCGTCACCGTCGACGGCGAGAGCATGGTGCTGCCGCAGAAGGAATTCATGCTGCTCTACAAGATGGCGTCGTTCCCCGGCCGCATCTTCACGCGCCAGCAGCTCATGGACGACATCTGGGGCTATGATTCCAGCACCGACACCCACACCGTCGATGTCCACATCGCGCGCCTGCGCGAGCGCTTCCGCGACAATCCCGACTTCAAGATCGTCACGATGCGCGGCGTGGGATATAAGGTGGTGCGCACATGAAAAAGCGGCGCAACAAATTCTTCGATATCCGCGTGCAGTTTTTCTTCATCTGCATGGCGGGCTTTATCGGCGTGGCGCTGCTCGCCGCGCTCGCGGCCTGGGGGCTCGAGCACCTCGGCGTCAATGTGCCGATGTTCGTGTGGCTGCTCATCTTCACGCTGCTGCTCGGCAGCGCGACGGCGGCAGGCTTTTCCATCGCGTTCTTCGCGCCCATCTCGCGCCTGTCGCGCGCGATGAAGGAGGTCGCGGGCGGCAACTTCCGCGTGCATGTGGAGACGAAGAGCGTCTTTCGCGATATCCGCGACAGCTTTGACAGCTTCAACCTTATGGTCAGCGAGCTGAACGCGACCGAGACCCTGCAAACCGACTTCATCTCGAACGTCTCGCACGAGTTCAAAACGCCCATCAGCGCGATCGAGGGCTACGCCTCGCTTTTGCAGGAGCACCAGCAATCCCCCGAGGAGCAGGCGGAGTACATCGACAAGATTCTCTTCAATACGCGCAGGCTTTCCGCCCTCGCGGGCAACATTCTGCTGCTTTCTAAGCTCGACAGCCAGTCCATCCACCCCCAGCGCTCGCGCTTCCGCCTGGACGAGCAGGTAAGGCAGTGCATTCTGGCCCTTGAGCGCAAGTGGACGGAAAAGGACGTCGACTTCGACGTCGACCTCGACTCCGTCGATTTCACAGGCTACGAAGGACTACTCCAGCACGTGTGGATGAACCTCATCGACAACGCCGTCAAGTTCGGCCCGCGCGGCGGCCTGATCCGCATGCGACTCATTGAGGAAGACGGCAGTGTGCTCTTCACCATCGACAACGAGGGCAAAAGCATCCCCGACGAGGATAAGTCCCGCATTTTTAACAAATTCTATCAGGGGGACAGCTCGCACGAATCCGAGGGCAACGGCCTCGGCCTTGCGCTTGTGCGCAAGATCGTCGCCATCCACGGCGGCGAGGTCTGGGTCGAAGACCCGGTGAACGGCGGCTGCCGCTTCGCCGTGCGCCTGCCGGTAGAGAAGTGACCACCATTTTTCAACAAAAATTGAGATTCTCTTCATCATTTGTTCGAAACTCTATGCTATATTAAATCTTAGCAGCCGCAGAGGCGGCTTTTCCCCGGCGCAGCGTCCCTGCGTCGGGCTTTTATCACGGGATAAGGAGAGGTGACGATGGGCTTTCTGCGCTGCTGCGTTTATTACGGAATTTTAGCCGTCGTGTCGTTTTTCATCGGGCGGCTGCTGCCAAAATCCTGGTTCCACGGCGACAAATTCCCCTACCGCTGCGCGAGCTGGGAAGCAAAGCTCTTCCGCTTTCTGCGCGTGCACGAGTGGCAGGACAAGGTGCCCGACATGAGCAAGATCGTCCCCAAGCTCATCCCCGCCAAAAAGCTGGGCACGGACTTTCGCGCGCAGCTTCCGCGCATGATCGAAGAGACCTGCGTCGCCGAGTTCACGCACTTTGTGCTCATCCTGCTCGGCTTTTACGCGCTGCGTCTCTGGCCCGGGACGGGCGGCGCGGTCGTCACCGCCATCTATATCTTATTTGGCAACCTGCCGTTTCTCATCATTCAGCGCTACAACCGGCCGCGGCTGCAAAAGCTTCTCGCCGCGCAGCAGCGCCGGAGCAGACGCAACCAAGAAGAACAACAGTAAAGGATCGGATCTTTTCATGAAAGTTTTGATTTTAAGCTGCAACACCGGCGAGGGGCACAACTCCTGCGCCGCGGCGCTCGAGGAGGAGTGCCGCAACCAAAACATTCCCTGCGACACCGAGGACGCCCTGCGCTTCATCTCGCCCGAGGTCTCGCGCTTTATCTCGAACTGGCACGTGCGCATCTACCGCCACGCGCCGGGTCTTTTCCGCGTGGGCTACCGCGCGGCGGAGGATCATCCCGCGCAGTTCCACGAGGGTTCCGCGCTCTACCGCTATCTGACGCAGGGCGCGGAAAAGCTCTGCGGCTTCATCGCCGGCAGCGGGTACGACACGGTCATCTGCACCCACACGTTCGCGGCGCTGATGGTCAGCGAGGTCGTGAAGACGCACCTGCCGAACCTCAAGACCTGCTTCATCGCCACGGACTACACCTGTTCGCCCAGCGTGAAGGACAGCTCGCTCGACCGCTACTTTATCCCCGCCTCGTCCCTTTCGGGCGATTTTCTCGGCGGCGGCGTGACGAGCGAACGCCTGCGCGCCTGCGGCATCCCCGTGCGCCAGATGTTCCGCTCCAGCGTGCGCAAGGAGGACGCCAAGCGCGCGTTCGGCATCCCCGCTGACCACAAACATCTTGTGATGATGTGCGGCAGCATGGGCTGCGGCCCCATCATGAGCATCGCGCGCCGCATCGGGCGCGACCTGCCGGACGATCAGGACCTGACCATCGTCTGCGGCACGAACAAGCAGCTCTACCGCCGGCTCCAGCGCCGCTTCTATGATGCGAAAAACGTCCATGTCCGTTCGTATGTGAAGGACATGGCGCTTTTGATGGACTCCGCTGACCTCTACCTCACAAAGCCCGGCGGCATCAGCGTGACCGAGGCGGCCTCGATGCGCCTGCCGATGGTGTTCATCGACGCGGTCGCGGGCTGCGAGGAGTACAACAAGGATTTCTTCCTGCGCACGGGCGGCGCGGTCACAGGGCAGACGCCCAAGGAGATCGCGCGCACGAGCCTGCGCCTGCTCAGCGACAAGGACACGCTTGAAAAGATGGGCGACGCGCTCGACGCCGCCGTGCCGCACAACGCCGCGGCCAACATCCTCTCCGAGATGAGTGAAGCCGAGGAGGAGAAGGAGGAAGACCTCGCATGATCAAACCCAGCGTTGACTACCGCCAGTTCCGCTTCAGTAAGCTGAACACGCCGGAGTTTTCCCACGTGTGGCTGCTGCTCTACTGGCCGCTTTTCGGCCTCGGCTTTTCGTATGTCGAGCGCTTCTACCCCGTGGCGCACTACATCAACATGCACTGCGCGCTCGACGACCTCATTCCTTTTAATGAATGGTTCCTCATTCCCTACATGTTCTGGTTCGTGTACCTCATCGGCGCGGTAGCCTACACGTTCTTTTTCGACGTGCCGGGCTTTCGCCGCATGATGCGCTTCGTGATGATCACCTACTCGGTGACGCTCATTATCTATTTCCTCTTTCCCACCTGTCAGATGCTCCGGCCTGAGGTCTTCCCGCGCGACAATGCCCTCACGCGCTTCATCGCGGGGTTCTACGTGTTCGACACGAACACGAACGTCTGCCCGTCGCTGCATGTCATCGGCTCGATGGCGGCATTTTTCGCTTTCTGGTATGCGCCCATCTTCTCCAAGCGCGGCTGGCGCATTGCATCGGCCGTTGCAGCATTTTTTATCAGCATTTCCACCGTCTTTATGAAGCAGCACTCCATTCTGGATGTCGCCGCAGCCATCCCGCTGTGCGCGATCGGCTATTATTTTGCCTACGTCAGAACGCCGAAAAAATCCCGCAGCGCCGTGCCGGATGTCACCCGATAAGAAACTTCATCCGCAGAAGCTCCGATCGCTTCTGCGGATGCTTCTTTTATACGGCTCCTTTTCCCTTTTCTTTTGCATATATTCGCGCATAATTGCATATTTTTGTGAATTTTCGGCTTTTCGCATGCATATTTGTGCACCTTGCATAGAAAGGCGTCGAAAGTTCCGGCATTTTTTGAGTTTTTAATCGTTGACAATGAATAAGTAAACATTTATACTAACGCTATCGTTTCTGAAGCGTATGAAAATTCGTTCAACGATCAAACATTATACAAGATGGAAAGAAATTAAAAAAGGAGCTATCAACCATGAAAAAGTTTACTGCACTGATGCTGGCTCTGATGATGAGCCTTTCGCTGGTCGCCTGCGGCAATAAGGCCGACGACAGCAACAACGCCGATGATGCCAACACCGACAACAACACCGAGCAGACCGGCGGCACGCTGGTGCTCGGCACCTCCGCTGACTACGCCCCGTACGAATTCATGTATGCCGATGACAGCGGCACGATGCAGTACGCCGGTATCGACATTTCCGCCGGCCAGTACATCGCCGATGAGCTGGGCAAGGAGCTTCAGGTCGAGAACATGAGCTTCGACTACCTGCTCACCTCCCTTGCCAAGGGCGATTTTGATATCGTCATGGCAGCCATCGAGGTCACGCCCGAGCGTCTCCAGTCCGCTGACTTCTCCGATCCCTACTACACCGACCTGCCGGCCATGATCCTTGTCAAGGCTGACGCCGCCGATCAGTACAACACTCTCGCCGACTTCGCCGGCAAGAGCGTCGGCGCGCAGACCGCCACCACCAAGGAAGCCATCGTCACCGACCAGATGGAAGGCGCGAACCTCGTCTCCCTGTCCCTCGTGACTGACCTCGTCAACGAGCTTGTCTACGGCAAGGTCGACGCGATCGTCGTCGATGGCGCTGTCGCCGAGCAGTATGCCGAGGCCAACCCCGATCTGGCCATCGCTCCCGCTTCCTCCGAGCTCGGTGAAGCTCAGCCCTACTGCATCGCTGTTGCCAAGGGCGACCCCAAGGGCCTGCTGCCCGGCATCAACGAGGCCATTGCCAAGATGACTTCCGAGAACAAGATGGAAGAGTTCATCGCCGCTGCCGATGAGCTGAGCGGCAAGGCCGTCGAGGTCACCGCGGACGCTCCTGCGGCCTAAGTTCTCCCCTTTAACTACGCTCTCTTCTCACTATCTCTCATAGCCAATGAGCAAAGCCCCAAATGGCTTTGCTCATTGGCGTCTCTTAATGAAAAGAGGCGAGCCTCTTTTCATTAAATCCTCACTCCACTCTGTGCCTCGCCCCCGCAAGCGGGTGCTTCGACACTCGCTCCGCGCAAAGTGTTTTTTGCCACGCGCATGTCGTGGCAAAAAACGAGCAAGATTTTTTCGCGCTGGCAGCGCGAAACTCTGCGAGGCTTATCCCAACTAAATCACACATCTGAAAGGAGATCTCTCCCATGGATCTTGCCACGCGGTGGAGCAACCTCTTTGTCGGCATGTCGCCGGCGTCGTTCTTTAACTTTTCCTTTTTGCCGAAATACGGCGTCTACTTTTTGCAGGCGCTCGGCTACACGCTGCTGCTGGCCGTCATCTCGGTCCTGCTGGCGGTCATTCCGGCGCTGCTGCTCGCGTTCATGCGCCTGAGCAAGAATAAGTTTGTGCGCGGCATTTCCGGCGCGTACATCGCGATCTTCCGCTCTACGCCGCTGCTCGTGCAGCTCTCGATCATTTACTTCGGCTTTTTTGGCGCGATCTCCATCCCGCGCCTGTACATCTTCGGCTTTATCGACATTTCCCGCTTCATCCCCGGCGTTGTGGCCCTCGCGCTCAACAGCTCGGCCTACGTTGCCGAGATCTTCCGTGCGGGCATCCTTGCCGTGGACAAGGGGCAGACGGAGGCCGCCCGATCCCTGGGCCTGTCCTCCTGGCAGAGTATGCGCCTGGTGGTGCTGCCCCAGGCTATCAAGAATGTGCTGCCCGCCCTGGCCAACGAGGTGGTAACCATGGTGAAGGAGAGCTCCATCTGCTCCATGCTGGGTATGGCAGAGCTTATGTTCGTGTCTAAGACCGTAGCCACCGGCACTTACATTACGCTGGCGCCCTATACCATTGCCGCTCTTATTTACTTCTGCATCAACTATCCGGCCTCCAAGGCCATCGAAGCCATTGAAAGGAGGATGCGTCGTGGCGACAAGCACTAATTCTCTCATCCGCGTGACGGACGTCTGCAAGGAGTACAACGGCGGCAGCGTCCACGCGCTCTCCCACTGCAATTTAAGCGTGAAAAAGGGCGAGGTCGTGGCCATCATCGGCCCCTCCGGCAGCGGCAAATCGACGCTGCTGCGCTGCCTGAACCTCCTCGAGCAGCCGACCTCCGGCACCATTTACTTCAAGGATGTCGCCCTCAACGGCAAGAAGGTCAACTTGGACCTCCACCGCCGCGAGATGGGCATGGTGTTCCAGCACTTCAACCTCTTCCCGCATATGACGGTCAAGAAGAACATCACCCTCGCGCCCGTCAAACTGGGCCTCAAGTCCCAGACGGAGGCCGACGCGCAGGCCATGGCGCTGCTTGAGCGCATCGGCCTTGCCGACAAAGCGAATGAGTATCCCGCGATGCTCTCCGGCGGCCAGAAGCAGCGTATCGCCATCGTGCGCGCGCTCGCCATGGCGCCCGAGGTCATGCTCTTCGACGAGCCGACCTCCGCGCTCGACCCCGAGATGGTCGGCGAGGTGCTCGATTTGATGCGCGACCTTGCGAAAGACGGCATGACGATGGTCGTCGTCACGCATGAGATGGGCTTCGCGCGCGAGGTCGCCGACCGCGTCGTCTTCATGTCCGAGGGCGCGATCATCGAAGAGGGCTCCCCCGCCGATCTCTTCGACCACCCGCAGAGCGAAAGACTGCAATCGTTCCTCGCAAAGGTCCTGTAATACTTCAAAAAAGCGGCTGAGCCACTTTTTTGAGAAAGTTGCACTTCGCTTTGTGCCTTGCCGCCCCTCGGGCGGCTGTGACACAACGCTACGCGAGAAGTGTTTTTTCGACGCACACGCCCCAGGGCGGCATCTCTTGCCGCTTCGCGGCAATTCACCTTCTGTCGCCGCAAAAACGATTAAAATTTTTCTTGTGCCTACGAGCACTTGGGCAGCCGTTAGCAGCTTTGCTGCTCTACGGATGCCGCATACTCCTTGCGTGTAAAAACTCTGCGAGGCTTTTCTAATCTAAAAAGGCGTTCGGCCAGTGGCCGGACGCCTTTTTGTTGTCGGTATACTGTTTTACATCTTCTCCGGTGCGGAGCAGCCGATGACCTTGAGGCCATTGGCGAGCACCTGACGGGTCGCGCTCGCGAGCTTGAGGCGCGCGTCGATGACGGCCTCGTCCTCGCCCTTGATGCGGCAGGCGTTGTAGAACTTGTGGAACGCCGCGGCAAGACGCATGAGGTAGCGGTTGATGTAGCTCGGGTCGTAGTCGCGCGCTGCCATGCGAATTTCCTCGGCAAAGGAGGAGAGTTCCTTGATGAGCGCGTGCTCAGCATCGCTCGAAAGGATGGACAGGTCGACTGCGCCGGGCTTGACGCTGTGGCCCTCTTCCTCCAGCGCTTTGAGCAGGCTGCAAATTCGCGCGTGCGCGTACTGGATATAGTAGATGGGGTTCTCGCTGTCCTCGCGCACGGCGAGGCCGAGGTCGAATTCCATCTGCGTGTCGGGCTTGGCGTTGAAGAAGTAGCGGCAGGCGTCGACAGGAATTTCATCGAGCAGGTCGGAGAGCGAAATGGTCTTACCCGTGCGCTTGGACATACGCACGACCTCGCCGTCGCGCACAAGCTTGACGAGCTGCATCAGCACGATGTCGAGACGGTTGGTCCCGTCGAGGCCCAGCGCGTCCATCGCGCCCTTCATGCGGGCCACGTGACCGTGGTGGTCAGCGCCCCAGATGTTAATGACCTTGTCGAAGTGACGCACGGCGAACTTGTTGCGGTGATAGGCAATGTCGCCGGCAAAGTAGGTGTAGAAGCCGTTGGCGCGGCGCAGAACGTCGTCCTTTAAGTCGAGCTTGTCGATGTCCTCGTCCTTCTTGCCCTGCTTGCGGTACTGCTCGCGCATGATGTCGGCGGTCTTGAGCCAGAGCGCGCCTTCCTTTTTATACGTCCAGCCGAGCTTATGAAGCTCCTCGACGGTGTCTTTGACATAGCCGCTGTTGTGCAGCGAGGACTCGAAGAACCACTCGTCGAACTTGATGCCGTAGCGCTCGAGGTCGCTCTTCATTTTCGGAATGTTGCGCTCCAGGCCAAAGCGCGCCATATCGGCGTGGCGCTCCTCGACGGACTTTTCCAGATAGCTGTCGCCGTGGATATCGTAGAAGGCCCTGGCGAGCTCGCGGATGTCGTCGCCGTGGTAGCCGTCCTCGGGGAACTCGATCGCATCCTCGCCCTTGATGAGCTGGATGTAGCGTGCTTCGATGCTCTTGGCGAACTTTTCGATCTGGTTGCCAAAATCGTTGACGTAGAACTCGCGCCACACGTCCGCGCCCGACCAGTCGAGCACCTCGGCGAGCGTATCGCCCAGCACGCCGCCGCGGGCGTTGCCCATGTGCATGGGGCCCGTGGGGTTCGCAGAGACGAACTCGACCATGTACTTCTTGCCGCCCAGCCAGTTGTCGCGGCCGTAGTCGCCCTTCTCCTCCTCAACGGCGGTCAGAACGTCGGCGTACCACTTGTCGCCGAGGCGGAAGTTCAGAAAGCCGGGGCCCGCGATCTCGACGCTCGTAAAGTACGTGTCGCTCAGGTCCATGTGCTCGGTCAGAATTTTCGCGACCTCGCGGGGATTCTTGCGCATGGCCTTGGATGCGGCCAGACAGAACGTCGTCGTATAGTCGCCGTTGGCGGTATCCTTGGGGATCTCCACGGCGGGGATGGTCTGCGCGCCCTCGGGCAGCAACCCCTCCTGCACAGCCGCGCGATAAGCCGCCGCCGTCAGCTCGGCGATCTGGTTCTTTGCGCTGCGGATCATATTCATAGCAATTTCTCCTCTATCCTTTGCGGTTTTACCCAAACGGCGCGGCACATTCGCCCGAAATCGCCCCATGGGGATACTTTTTTGCAATTATACTATATTTAATGGCAGAAAACAAGGGAATCCGGTAAGAAATCTGCCGCGGCGCGCTTGCCGTGAAACGCAGGCGCGGCAAGGCCTTTCCCGCGATAAAAATCGCTGGTCCAGAAAGAGAATATTTTCGTGTCCAGTTGGGCGCGGCAGAGGCGTTTTGACGGCGCGGCGCGCCCGTCTTGCACGGCCACTGTGCCGCCTGTCAGCGTTTTATCGCAGACCAGTATGCATTTCTCTCCGTGTGCCAGTGAGCGCCGCAAAATCGCGTCTCTCTTGCTTTTTTAACCAAAAATAATATAATAACGATAGCATTATTTAGATGCTTTTGAGAGATTTTGAGAGTAAAACGATAAAAGGAGGACTATCCCATGCCCGTTAATCTGAAAGGCCGTTCGTTCCTGACGCTGAAAGACTTCACCCCCGACGAGATCCGCTACATGCTCAATCTCGCCGCTGACCTCAAGGCCAAAAAGCGCGCCGGCATCCGCGGCAACCTGCTCGCCGGCAAGAACATCGTGCTGCTGTTCGAAAAGACCTCTACCCGCACCCGCTGCGCGTTCGAAGTCGCCGCTTACGACGAGGGCGCGAACGTCACCTTCCTCGATTCCAAGTCCTCCCAGATGGGCAAGAAGGAAACGATGGTCGACACCGCCAAGGTCCTGGGCCGCTTCTACGACGGCATCGAGTACCGCGGCTACGACCAGAAGGTCGTCGAGGGTCTCGCCGCCAACGCGGGCGTGCCCGTGTGGAACGGCCTGACCGACGTCGACCACCCGACGCAGGCGCTTGCCGATATCCTGACGCTGATGGAGAACACCAAAAAGCCTCTGAGCAAGTGCAAGCTCGTCTTCTGCGGCGACACGCGCAACAACGTCGCCTACTGCCTGATGTACATCTGCGCTAAGCTCGGCATCCACTATGTCGGCTGGGGTCCGAAGGAGCTCGCGCCCGCCGCTGACGTCGTCGAATACTGCCGCGAGGTCGGCAAGGAGACCGGCGCCGTCGTCGAGTACGGTGAGGACAGAGAACTCATCAAGGGCGCCGACGCGCTCTACACCGACATCTGGGCCTCCATGGGCGAAGAGGACAAGATCCCCGAGCGCGTCAAGCTGCTCACCCCCTACAAGGTCACGGGCGAGGTGCTCAAGGCCACCGAGAATCCCGACTGCATCTTCCTGCACTGCCTGCCCTCCTTCCACGACTTCGACACCACGATGGCTGCTTCGCAGAAGGAGCTCGGCTATGATATCCGCGAGGTCACGGACGAGGTCTTCCTCTCCCCGAACTCCAAGGTCTTCGACGAGGCCGAGAACCGTATGCACACCATCAAGGCCGTCATGGTCGCGACGATCGGCAACGTCTGATCTGTTCAGGCCGTTTTCAAAAAAGCATAAAAGAACGGGAGCACTTCGTGCTCCCGTTCTTTTTTCCGCTTTGTTTACTGTTCCAGCGCCTTCCAGTCGCGCGTTTCGCGCAGCGCCGTCCACTGCTCGTCGGCAGCGGCCCACTTGGCATTGCGCTCGTAGTCATGGCTGTTGGTCGCCTCCTGCATCGCAAGATAGAACCAGTCGCCCGGGTTCGCGTCGGGCCAGATCTGCATCACGCCGCGCGAGAGCAGATGGCTCTCCTCGGACGGGACACGGTCGAGCACGCGGTTGATCATCGTGGCGGTCTCGGCACGGGTGATGTTGCGCTGGGGGCCGAACGTGCCGTCGGGATAGCCGGTGATCCAGCCGTTGTTGTAGGCGATGCTGATCTCATCCTTGGCCCAGTGGGTTGCGATGTCACTGAACTTCGCAGCGGTCTTGTCGCCGTCGTTATCAAAGCGGGCGGCGATGGCGGCGAACTCAGCGCGGGTGATGGCGGCGTTCGGGCGGAACGTGCCGTCGGGATAACCCGTGATGATGCCCATGGAGCTGAGGGTCGAGACCGCGGTGTTGTACCAGGAGGTGGCGGCCACGTCGGAGTAGCGGTTGGTCTTGGTCAGGTTCTCGTCGCGGACGTCGTCGGTCAGCAGACGGAAGAAGATGGTCGCGACCTCGGCGCGGGTGATGTTGTTCTGCGGGCGGACCTCACCGTTGCCGTAACCGACGATATAGGCGAAGTGATCCGCCGTGTTCAGACCGAGCGCATCGTCATCAGGAATCTCGACGGTGGGTGTGGAGGGAGTGGGCGTGTGCTTCCTTGCAAAGGTAGCGTGAATCGTGTGGTTATCCACCACATTTTCAAACGTGTACGTGCTCACCGCGCCGACGCTCTTGCCGTCCACCAGCACGTCCTTGATGCGATAGCCGGAATCGGGCGTGATGGTAAAGGTCTCGCTTTTGCCCTTGGGTACGGTGATCGTGCCCGCGGCGGGGGCGATCTTGCCGTGCTCGTCGGCGGTTGCGGTAATGACACGCACTTCATCGACCTTGACCTGCAACAGATGCGGTCCATGCGTCGCATTGGCGTTCCCAACACCGATACCGTTATTTGCACTGAGATAGAATGGCGTATCGGCCTTTTTGCCATTCACAACATGATAACCGAACACCACTACAAGATAGTAGTCATTATAGCCCTCATAGGAGCTGCCTTCATATCTCGCGTGTTCCGTCTTTGCAATGGGAATGGTATTATGCTTGCCGTCCACATATTGAATTTCCACATTGCTCGTTGCGGCAGAAAAGCGCTTCTGTTCTTCCGTGCTTCTCGGGCCGTTCAGAGTGTTCTTTCCGTCCCCGAGCGATACTTCGTCAAACCAGTAGTACTCAAAGTAAACATAATCCTCGTCAGTGCCCTGATTCTCCTTCAGCAGTGGATGATCGACCTGAATACCGATCGAGTGCTCCTTGCCGTCGCCGATGGTCACGGTGAAGGGCTGGTTGGCATCGACATTTTCGGTTTTTCCGTCTACCAGATAGGAGATCGTGGGGTTCGCAAGCTTGTATTCACCACTGACAGTTGCACGATCAGACGGATTATCCTTAGCTTCAAGCTTTTCATTTTCATTTAACACCTGATTGGAACTGCTTAACTTCCAGCCACCGACATACTCATAGCCAGGGCGGTCATTACCGGTTGTTGCTCCATTCGTATCAGGAAGTTTATAGCTATTGTTGAAATCCCAAAGCTTTGTTGCAGGATTATAAGTCCAGCCAAGAAGCGCATGGTTCAAGTGCTGTTCTTGTTTACCGAGGGGAGAAAATGTAATTTTTATAGGATAGGTGCAGATTTTTTGCAGTTTTGAACCATATCCTACTTGTGTAGAATACGCCGCAAAACATTTATTGTCCGGAAGTACAATGATGCGATCGCAATCACTCGGAGGAGTTATGGCACTATTAGCGTACCCGCTATAATCTTCGTTTTTCCAAGGATCTACTGTCTTCTCAAAGATGATCTGCGTGATATGCTCATCGTAAAAAGCACCCTCGCCAAGTGTTGCTACGCTGGCAGGAATGATAACCTTAGCATCTACTCCATCAGCAAAGCAGTTCTTGAAGCACTGATAGCCAATGGTTGTTAAGCCTTCCGGCAGCTCAAACACGACGCCTTCCGGAGAACCGGCCAGTCGCATGACCTTCAAAGATCTGCAATCCGTGAATACGGAAGCGCCGTCCGAATTACCAAGACTTGTCAATGTATTGGAGAAAATAAACGTTTCCAAAGACTTGCAATCACCAAACGCAAATTTACCGATGACCGTTACCTGAGTATTGGACAGGTCAACCGATGCCACCGGAGAGTGCATAAATGCCTGATTGTCGATCTTCTCCAGATTGGTTGCATTGCTGAAATCGACAGCAACAACTTTTTTTCCATTAAAAGCATTTTGACCGATACTTGTCACCGCTACGCCGCCAATTTCCGCAGGAATGGTAACGGAAAGGGGCTTATCCTTATTTTCGGCAAGCCAATCCGCATCAATGCCCGTGATCACGCCGTTAGCTTTATCAAAAAACAACTTATCCGTGGGAACAGCAATCGGCGTGTCCGCTGCCGCGGGTGCGGCCAGCAGCATGGGCGCAGCCTCCACAGGGGCGGCCTCTTCCTCTTCCACGCCCGCAACAGGCGCCAGCACAACTTCGCCGTCTTCCGCCTCTCCCGGCGCGTCCATCGCCAGCATGCTGACAGGAAGCAAAGTCAGCACCATGGTGGCTGCCAGCAACCATGTCAAAAACAACTTGCCGAACTTCTTCTCTCTCATAAAAAAATCCTCCCTCTTGTCCCTGTGGACCCGAGGAAGGAGAGTTCTCCGTCTTAGGCAGCCCGGCTGTCGTGCGGCTTGCGCCGTTTAGACCCGTGGCTTTGCGGCACCGGCTTTCACCGGCTGTGCCTTTGTCTGTACGCTTTGCCCCACTTTCGCGAGCCGCACAGATCATTCGATTGATAAATTTATTATAGCACTCAAAAAATAATCTTCAAGCGGAATCCCGTCGAATTTTGTCGGCAGTAAAACTTTTAATACCTGTTGAGTTTTGTCACGTTTCAGAAATACCTTGCAGTTTAATCGGTTTTATGGCAGAACAGGAGGGGCGGATCGCTCCGCCCCCTGTCCTCTCTCAATCTCGTCTCTCTCGTTCACTTGCAGTACTGGCGCAGATCATAGCACAGGCGCTCGGCCTCCTGCTCGCCGCGGGCGACGATCGCCACGGCGTCGTTGCCGGAGATGCAGCCGAGCATATCGGGCAGCTTCATCGCGTCGATAGCCGCGCCCGCCGCATCGGCGAGCCCCGGCAGCGTCTTGAGCAGCACAACGATCCCCGCGTAGTCCACGCCCACGCTGCACTCATTCAAAATGAGCTTCAGGCGCTTCGTGTTGTCGATGTGGTCGGCTTTGCCGGACACGGCGTAGCGGCTGCGGCCGCCGCCGATCGGCTCCTTATAAAGGTACAGCTCCTTGATATCGCGCGAGACGGTCGTCTGCTTGCTCTCGATGCCGCACTCGGCGAGACGCGCAATGAGCTCCTCCTGCGTCTCGATATTGTACTTTTCGATCAGCTCCAGGATCTTCTCTTGTCGCTTGCTCTTCATGGCTCTCTCCCATTTTCCTCCGCCCGGCCAGCTGCCGGCGCGGATGAGCTCTTCTCTCTTCTTTCTTCTCTCGTTCTGCGGTGGAATTTTTTACAGGTCGTCGCGGTTGACGGGGCAGGACATGCAGCGCGGGCCGCCGCGGCCGCGCGACAGCTCGGCAGACGGCACGGTCAGCACGTCGAGGCCGTGCTTTGCGAGCAAGTCGTTCGTCACATAGTTGCGCTCATAGGTGATGACGCGGCCCGGCGCGATACACAGCGTGTTCGAGCCGTCGTTCCACTGCTCGCGCTGCGCGGCCATCAGGTCGCCGCCGCCGCAGCGGATCAGGTCGACCGCGGGCAGCTTGAGCTCGAGGGCCAGAATGTCCTTGAGCTCTTCCTTGATCGCGCCGAAGCGGAGCTCGCCGTGCTCGTCGAGCGTCATCTCATAAACGCTCAGCGGGCCCTCGATCTCGGGATGAATGGTGAACTTGTCGTAGTCGACCATCGTGAAAACCGTGTCGAGGTGCATGAACGCGCGCGTCTCGGGAATGTCGAAGGCGAGCACCTTCTTAAAGTCGGAATTTTGCAGAAGATTGCGCGCAAACGTCTCCGCGCCGGAGACCGTCGTGCGCTCGGACAGGCCGACGGCCACGATGTCCTTCGACAGCACGAGCACGTCGCCGCCCTCGATGGAATAGCTGTCGGACAGGTCGTACCACATCTTGTTGTCCTGCGTGGCAAAGTCGCGGTTGTAGAGGAACATGTACTTTAAGAGCAGACTCTCGCGTTTGCGCGCAGGGGTATGCATGCGGTGGATGTTGATGCCCTCGCCCACGCAGGCGCCGGGGTCGCGGGTGAAGTACAGGTTCGGCATGGGGTCTGAGACGAACGGATAGTCGTCGTCGACTAAGTCCATCAGCGACGTCGGCTGCTTGGTGGCGACCTCGCAGCGCTTGATGCCCGCGATCATCTTCGTCACCATCTGCTTGGGCGGCATGTCGAGAAGTAAGCTCGTCATGCTCGCGCGCAGTCCCTTGGCGTGGATCTTACTGATGTTCAAAAAGTCGTTGACGAGCTGGATCTGGCGCGCGGGGTCGGCGATGGCCTTGGCGACCTCGTCGACATAGTAGATGACCTCGACGCCGTTTTCGCGCAGGACCTCGGCAAAGCGGTCGTGCTCCTCCTGGGCGACCTTTAAGTACGGGATGTCGTCAAACAGCAGGCGCTCGAGCGTCGCGGGCGTCAGCGATTCCAGCTCCTCGCCGGGGCGGTGCAGCAGCACCTTGTTGAGCTTTCCGATCTCGGAAAAGTTATGGATGCCTGAATACATAAGTCGTGCTCCCTTTCCCGGGATGTCGGCGGCTCTCTCATCGACCGCCCGTACACCCCGACCTGTTTTCCCTGTCCGTGCCGCCGGAGCTCCCGACGGTCCGCGGATCGTTTTACCGTTATTACGCAGTAAAGTATACACGTTCAAAAGGCGCTTGTGATGTATCAGTGCTTTTGCCATTTCGTGTGCCAGTCATTCCTCCAGCTCTTCTTCCAGCGCTTTGCGCAATACGTCCATGCCCTGCCCCAGCCGCTCGTAGGATTCATAGGAGTAGTTGATGCGGATGTGGTCGCGCCCGCCGTTCTTGCAGGGGTAAAAAACGTGTCCGGGGATCAGCGTGACGCCCATGTTGTAGGCCCTGCGGATAAAGCGCTTGCTGTCCACCCCGTCCGGCAGCCTGCACCAGACATATACGCCGCCTCTCGGCTTTGTATAACTCACGCCGAGCGGCGCAAGCTCGTCGAGCTTTTGGCATACCAAATCTCGATTCGTGCGGTAGACGTCGCGAAATTTTAAAAGCGACGTGTAGTAAATGCCGTCGTCAAGGTACATGCCGAGGAGCTTTTGCGTCATCCAGTCCGAGGCCATCAGCCGCACGGAGACGAGGTAGCTCAGTGCGCGGATCAGATCGCGGTTGCCCGTGACAAAGGCAAGGCTCAGCCCCGGGATGAACGTGAGCGAGAACGAATAGATGTAAATAACATTTCCCGTCGTGTCGAAGGCCTTGATCGGCGGGAGCTTATCGCCGTCGTAGACGAGTTCGCTCGCCGCGTCCTCCTCCACGATCGGCACGCGGTAGCGGTTCGAGAGCTCAACGATCTTCTTGCGCCGCTCGAGCGACAAAATGTTTCCCGTCGGGTCGTGGTAGCTCGAATTGACGAAGATGAGCCGCGGGCGCGTCTGCGTGAGTAAGCTTTCGAGCACCTCGCAGTTCATGCCGTTCTCGTCGACGGGAACGGTCAGTATCTTCGCGCCCGCAAGCTCCATCACGCGGTACATGTCCGGGTGCACCGGCTCTTCCATCACCACGCTGTCGCCGGGCTTGACGAGCAGCGTCACGATAAAGTCGAGCGCCTGATTCGTCTCCGAGAGGATCTGAATTTCGCCCGAGGACGCCTTCACGCCCTTCGTGCCGAGAAAGGCCACGAGCTTCTGCCGCAGGAATTTATCGCCCTTATAGGGGCTGAAAAAATACTGGCACGGGCCGCTGCCCGTGAGCAGCGCCGCGATATCGCCCGCAACGCGCTCGGACGTGTACACCTCGCGCGAGGCGACGCCGCTGCCGAGGGAATAGTGGCTCTCGTCCGTAAAGCGCTGGAACAGGTCGTCAAATGTCTTTTCCATGTCGAGGTACTTTTCCGCCACCTCGCTGACCCAGTTAACGCGGCCGGGCTGCGCGCCCTCGCCGCCCCTTTCGTCCTGCGCGTCATTTTCGTCGTTTGCCGCGGCCACGATGTAGCCCACGCCCTGGCGCGACTCGATCCACGCGTCGCTCTTGAGCTCACTGTAGGCCTTGACCACGGTGTTGCGGTGCACATCCAAGATCTGCGCGAGCGCGCGCTCGCTCGGCAGCGCGCTCCCGCGGGGCAGCGCGCCGCTGATGATCTGCGACTTGATCTGGTCGGCGATCTGCAGATAGACCGGCACCTTCGAAAACTTGTCGATGCTGACTTTCATGTACTTCTCTTCTCCCTCTCGCCGGCAGGCCGCGCTCTCACCCGCAGCCGTCGGAATTTGCGTTGGTCTCGCAGAGGTCTCTCTGTTCGCATTTTACCACATAGTCGTGTGCGTTGTACAGTCGTTTTTGTGCATATGACATAAAATCCAAAAAGAAAGAGCCAAGGCATCCCGATGAGATGCCTCGACTCTTTCAGGTCAGCAACCTGAGTAAGGGAAAAGAAGCTTTTCCTTTTTAGAACAGCAGATGCGCGATGGGGCAGACGATCAGCAGACTGATGATGGTGCGCTCCAGGAAGATGACGAACAGCTCCCAGATGTTGAGAGGAAGCTTGGAGCCAAGGATCAGGCCGCCGACCTCGGAGAGGTAAAGCACCTGCGTGACGGAGACGACCGCGACAATAAACTTGGCCATCTCGCTGGTGCACTCCGCGATCAGGACGGCGGGGGTGAGCATATCGGTGAAGCCGACGATCATCGTGGAGGCGACTGCATTCGCTTCGGGCACCTGAAGAAGCTGGAGCAGGGGGCGGAACGGGATGCCGAGCCATTCAAAGATCGGCGTGTAGTTGGCAAGGATCAGAGCGACAGTACCGATGGCCATGACGGAGGGCAGAACGCCGAACCACATGCTGCAGGCGTTCTTGGCGCCGCTCTTGAAGAATTCACCGATGCCCTTGTGCTCGGCAACGCGCTTCATGGCGAGGTCCATGCCGTACTCGACGTTGCTCTTGTAGCCCTCAGGAAGAGTGTCGGGAGCAGCCTTGCCTTCGACTAAGTACGTGTTGGGCTTTTTGCGCAGGGGGTAGAGGTAGGGACACACGATCGCGCAGACGATACCGACGAAGCAGACGATCAGGTAGTAGATGCCGAAGTAATCGAGCAGCCCCACCGTATCGAGAACGACGAGGGTAAACGTGATGGAAACGGCGGAGAACAGCGTGGCGATGATGCTTGCTTCCTTGGCGGAGTAGTAGCCGCCTTCATACTGGTTGCAGGTCAGCATAACGCCGAGCGTACCGTCACCGATCCAGGAGGTGATGCAGTCGACCGCCGCGCGGCCGGGGACCTTGAACAGGGGGCGCATGACCTTGGTGAGCAGCGCGCCGACGAATTCGAGCAGGCCGAAGTCGAGCAGCAGCGGCAGCAGCAGGGCCGCGATGACGAAGATGATAACGAGCGTGGTGAGCAGGTCATAGAGGACAAATCCGCCCTGACCGCCGCCGGTGATCATACCGATGAGACCCACGTCTTCCTCGCCGACACCCAGATAGGTGAGCCACACGAAGATGACCGCGAGCACGCGGAGCACGACCCAGATGGGTTTGCAGGCGAAGCATTCCTTCATGATGTCGCTATTCATAATGAATTTGGGTTTTGCCAGCGCAATGAGGGACATCACCGCGGAAACGGTGAGGATCAGCACGCACAGCAGCGGCAGGAAGCCGCCGATGTAGCCCGAGATGATGTCGGCAAGGATCTTGACCACAACGGTCCAATCGCCGTCAGCATTCTTCACCGGGATCATAAACAGGATGATACCAGTGATCGACGGGATGATGAACAGAGCTTTCAGTTTCGCGTTACTTTTGGTTTCCATTCTCTCTCCTCCTTCATATTGGCAAGTCGGGCCGGAAGGCGGTCTCTCTCATAGCCGCTTCCCCGGCAGACAGCTCTTGCCTTTACTTTATACGAATTCAGCAGTAAAGCAAGTGCCAGCAACGTTCTCAATTTGTATACCAGCAATAAATTTCTCCATTTTGTCATTCACTTTTTTGTCGAACCTGTATGTATCTTTTTTGCTTTTTGGGAAAAAGCCCATTTTCCCTTGCCGTTTCAGGGATTTTGGAGAAGAAAAAGGGAGACGCGATACGCGTCTCCCTCCCGTTTGCTTTATTGCAAGTTTTCAACGTCCTTCTTGCCGACCGCCATGCGCTTCCATTGCTCAGGAAGGCCCGGCGCGATGAGCGGGAACAGATTTTCCGTGTCCGACGTCGGCTGGATGTTATAGGTGCCGTACTTGTTGACAAGATCGGCGCAGTCGTCCGGCTGGCCGAAGCGCGCCTTGAGCATCGGCGCCAGGTCATACGGCATGCCGGGGTCTTTTCGCGGCATAAAAATCACCTCCGGACTTAGTATGTCCGGAGGCGGCAGATTTTTTCGATTTGTCTCGCTCACGCGCGCAGCGTTTTGGGGTACACGCCCGCGTCGTGTAATTTCTGAAGCTCGCGCTGCACCATTTCCTTATCCTCGTGATACGTCATGCCGAACCAGCGCGCGCTCGAGCGCAGAACGGAGACACTGAGCTCGCCGCGGTCGATGAGCTCGCCGATCAGGCTCGGCAGCAGGCACTCTTTTTTGAGCTCGCCGTCGGGCAGCGCGCGGAGGAAATCCTTAAAATACACGTCCAGCTTTTCAAACAGCCACGGCGTAAAGCCCCAGAAGTTCATCGAGACCGGCGTCTCGGGCGCGTAGACCGGGCCGTCGCCGTTTTCCTGAATGTCGCGGATCTTGCCGTCGTCGCAGGGCTTTAGGTGGAACGTTTCGACCACGCGGTCGAGCATCCCCTGTTCGTTCACATGGCACACGCCGCGCGTGACCGTGCCGTGCTCGCTCACGGTGTTGCAGAGGTCGTATCCGACCATCGTGCCCTCGCCGCTTTCGGCGAGCTTTGAGAGCTCTGCGCAGATCGTCTTGAACGCGTCCACGCCGTAATAGTCGTCGGCGTTGATGACGACGAACGGCTCGTGCACAAATTCGCGCGCGCATAAAAGCGCGTGCACCGTGCCGAACGGCTTGACGCGATCAGACGGCACCGTGTAAAAATCGGGCACGCTCGAAAAATCCTGATACGCATAGCAGACCTCGACATTGTCCCCGTCCGCCGTTTTGCGCGCGGCAAGGTGATGTCCGACCATGTTCTCCATCAAGTCGCGCATGTCGGGCTTGATGATGAAGACCACCTTCGTAAAGCCCGCGCGCAGCGCGTCGAAAATGGAGTATTCCATCAAAATTTCACCGTTCGGACCGATGCCGTCCACCTGCTTATTGCCGCCGTAGCGCGAGCCCATGCCCGCCGCCATAATGACCAGCGCTGCTTTCATAAAAACAAAACTCCTCTCAAAGTTCTCGATCTCTTTTTCTCCGGGCGCGCACTGCGCGCTCATCTTCGCCCATCATAGCGTATCCGAACCGGCATTGCAACCGTCTTTTTCGTCTCTTGTCTTTTGCCGCAGGCGTGTTATACTGGTGTAACTATTTCTTAACACCGAGGTCACACCATGGAAGGATTTCTGCACGCGGTCTCTTCCGTCACCATCATCCTGCTGCTCACGGCGACGGGCTATTTCTGCGCGGAGCGGGGCTGGATGGGCCCGCAGGCCAAGGCCTTTATCGGCAAGTTCACGCTCTCTGTCGCCATCCCCTGCATGTCGGTCTACGGGCTGACGAATAACCTGACCCGTGATCTTCTGGTTCAGTCGGGCAGCTTTCTGCTCGTGCCGCTGCTCGGCACCGTGGTCATCACGATCCTGTCACTGCTCGTCGGCAGGCTCTTGAAGCTGCCGCGCAAAAAGCTCGGCGTTTTTATGATGATGTGCTCGGTGTCGAACGCCATCTTCGTCGGCCTTGCGATGTGCACCGAGCTCTTTGGCGACACCTGCACGCCCTACGTCATGCTCTACTACCTCATCAACACCAGCTTTGTCCAGCTGCTGTTTCTCTCGCTTGTGCGCTGGTCGGGCGAGAGCCGCGGCTTTGACCTCAAGATGCTCCAGAAATTCCTGACCACGCCCGCCGTCATCGCCGTTTTCGTCGGCCTCGCGCTCGTGTGGTTTGAAGTGAGGCTCCCCTCGCTCGTGATGAGCTACTGCCGCTATATGAACAACCTCGTCACGCCGCTGGCGCTGCTGCTCACGGGCTATATCATCCACGACATCGGGCTCAAAAATGTCCGGCTCGACCGCGACTTAGGCATTGCGATGGTCTTCCGCTTCCTGCTCGCGCCCGCCCTCTCGGTCGCGCTGTGCAGGGCGTTCGGCGTGACGGGCCTTGCTCACGACGTGCTCATCGTCGAAACGGCGATGCCGGTCGTGACGCAGACGGTCGTCGCCGCCGCGGAATACGGCGCGGACGAGGAGTTTGCCGCGCAGGGCGCGGCGCTCTCCACGATCGCGTGCTTCGTCGTGATCCCCGTGCTGATGCTGATTTTGTAATCAAAAAAGTGGCAAAGCCACTTTTTGAGAAGGTTTCACTGCGTTCTGTGCCTCGGTTGTCCGCTAAAAGCGGACAATTCGGCCTTACACCGTTGCGGCACTACGATTGGCGCGCCCTTGCAGGCGCGCCAATCGTGCCGCTTCCTCGAAACCGACTTGCTGTTTCCGCCGCTGGCGGCACTTCGCCGGTTTCCACTTCGCGCAAAGAGTTTTCTGCCAGAAGGTGAATTGCCCCGCAGCGGGCAAGAGAAGCCCCTCTGGAGGGCGCACATGTCGCGGCGGAAAACCGATTTGAATTTATTTCGTTCCGTGCGCGACACCTGGGCAGCCGTTGGCAGCTTTGCTGCCTTACGGATGCTGCATACCCCTTGCGGGTAAAAACTCTGCGAGGCTCTCTACCCTGAAAAGAATTCCGCGCCGTGGGCGCGGGATTCTTTTTGTTTTCAATTACCGATCAGCGCGGACAGGCCGCCGGTTCTCAGTTCGTCTTTGTAGTAGTTGAGCTCATCGCCGATGAGCTCGTCGAGCACGCGCATGCCCAGCACCTCGACAGGGGCCTTGTCGTCCGTCAGGATGCAGCTTCCGCCCTCATAGGGCGTGAGCTTCGAGTAGACCGTGCGCATCATATCGGCATAGTCGCTGTCCTTGAGCTTTGCGATGCTGCACAGGAACGTCTCCTCCCAGTCATCCGCGTTCGTGCAGAAGACCTCGGTATTCGTGTTGCCCCTCACCGGCGCGGTGACGGTGTGCTTAAAGACACTCGCCATCGTGTCGCAGAGGTATTCGTTGATCGAGCCGTCCTCCGCGGACGTCATGTTGAGGTTCACGACCATCACGCCGTTCGGCTTCAAATGTGCCTGCACTTCATTGAAAAACTCGACGCTCGAGAGCTGGAACGGGATGGTGATATCCTGATAGGCGTCCACCATGATGACGTCAAACTTCTCCTTCGACGCGGCAAGGTACGCGCGCCCGTCCTCGACCGCGACGGTCACGCTGCCTGGAAGTCCGAAGTAGTCTGTCGCGATGTCGGCGATTTTTTTGTCGATCTCCGCGCCCTGCACACTCGCGCCGGAGAAATAGCGCGTGCAGTAGCTCGCGTACGTGCCAGAGCCCATGCCGAGGATCATCACGCTGCGGTTTTCGTTGTCCGTGCCGTCCATGCCCGCCATGCAGGGCGCGGCGAGCGCGTAGTCATAGTACATGCCCGTCAGCGCGTCGCCCTTGACCTGCACGCTCTGCACACCGAAGAGCACGTTCGTCGAGAGCGTCGTGCGCTTCGCGTCGTCCTGCACCTGCAAATAGTTGTAGATGGACTCGTCCTCAAGCGTGATGTCGCTCTGCCAGAAGGCGAAGCTGTAAGACGGCAGGGCAAAGCACAGTCCAGCGATCAAAAGGACGGAGACGATCCCCGGCACGCTCTTTTTCTTCTCGAACACGAAGTACGCGATGCCGATGGCCGCGAGCACACCGGAGAAGATCAAAAACGTTGCCGCCGTGCCGACGGCGGGGATCGTCACAAACGTCGGCACGAAGGTTCCGATGATGCTGCCGATGGTGTTGAGCGCGTTGAGCCTGCCCACGGTCTTGCCCGTGTCGTCGAGATTGTCGACCGTGAAGCGCGTGAGCGACGGCGTGACGGTGCCGAGCAGCACGCACGGGAACGCGAAGATCACAAGGCACGCCGCGAGCGCCGCCCAGACGAGGAAGTTTTTCGTCACGAAAAGCGCCAGCAGCAGCGAGATGCCCGCGATCAGGTACCGTCCCACAAACGGGATGAGCGCGATCCAGATGGCCGCGATGATGAGGCGGCGGTAGAGCTTATCGGGCGTCGCGCTCTTGTCGGCGAGCTTGCCGCCCCAGACGTTGCCGATGGCCATCGCGATCATAATGACGCCGATGATAACGGTCCACACGATCTGCGACGAGCTGAAGTACGGGGCCATGAGCCTGCTCGCACCGAGCTCGACCGCCATGACGGACATACCGGCAAAAAATTCGGTCAGGTATAAAAAGTATTTGCTGCGGATGAGTTTATTTTCCATGCAGGACCTCCCTGTCGTTTCGTTTGTGCCGTCTTCGGTGTAGACAGAGAAATTATAACACGCCTGAACCGCTTTGCACAACGTTTTTGCCGCGTATTCATTCCCGATGCGCATATTCCCTCTCTGCACGCATATAGATGGAGCAACATGAGTCAGGAGTGTGCTGCATGAAGGGTAACATGGAAGAGCGCGCCTGCGCGCTGGCCGCCTACATCATCGAAAACCGCGCCACCGTGCGCGCCGCGGCAAAAAAATTCGGCGTGAGCAAGTCCACCGTGCACAAGGACTTACAGGACCGCCTGCCGCAGTTCAACCGCAGCCTATACTTGCAGGTCAAGGAGGTGCTGGAGGTCAACAAGGCCCAGCGTCACATCCGCGGCGGCATGGCCACGCGAAAAAAATACAAGGGATTTTGAAACTTTTTTCGACTTTTTGCGTCTAACATAAGAGTGTGACTCCTGCGCGGCAAAATTTCTCTTGCACAATTCCGCCGCGCAGGGTAGAATGCATTATTGTAAACCAAAAGAAAAATGATCGGAGCCACAAGATGAGAAAGCAGGACTATTACGAGCCAATCATCGGCCGCGAAAGCGAGCCGCGCCGCAGGCCGAAGAAAAAGAAGAAACGCGCAAATCGCGGTGAGCGCGTCGTCGTCACGCTTCTGTCGCTTCTTTTCCTGACTGTGGCCGTCGTGGCGACGGTCAAGTACGTCGTGCGCGCGCCTGAGCCCGTCACGGACAACGAGGACCAGCAGACGCAGCAGGACGGCACGGCGGAGGACAGCGACGCCATTCAAACCATTTCTAACGGCAAAGAGCGCAAAAAATACTGCTATACGATCCTCGCCTACGGTGTGGACAACGACGCCGGCGGCAGCGACACGAACATGCTCGTGCGCTTTGACGCGGAGAACAAGAAGATCGACGTCGTCAGTCTGCCGCGCGACACGCTGATGAGCAACGGCCACAAGCTCAATTCCTCCTACAATAACGGCGGCACGGAAAAGCTGCGCAGCAACATTGAAGATATGCTCGGCATCCCCGTGGACTTCTACGTCTCCGTCGACCTGAAGGGGTTCATCGCGCTCATCGACCAGATCGGCGGCGTCGACTTCGACGTGCCCGAGGATATGGACTACGACGACCCCTACCAAGACCTGCACATTCACTTCAAGGCCGGTCTCCAGCACCTGGACGGCCAGCAGTCTATGGAGGTCGTGCGTTTCCGCCACAACTCCGACAAGTATAAGCCCGCCTACGGCGGGCGGCAGGATATCGGCCGCATCGGCACGCAGCAGGCGTTTTTGAAGACCGTGGCGCAGAAGCTGATGAAGCTCGAAAATGTCCCCGCGATGGCGGAAACGTTCTTAAAATATGTCAAGACCGACCTGACGCTCGGCAACCTCGTGTGGCTCGCCAACCAGGCGCTCTCCATGGGCGGGACGGACGCCATCAGCTTTGCCACGCTCCCCGGCGACGGCGCGGGCTGGTACAAGGGCAAGTCCTTCTACACGCTCTATCCCGAGCAGGTACTCGAGATGACGAATTCGATGCTCAACCCCTACGCTACGGATATCACCGCCGACGAGCAGAACATTTTAGTCCCGTAATTCCGCAAAATTCTGAGAATGTGAGAAAGAGAGAGCAAACGCCATGAAGTTCCGCTTTGCGCTGCTTGTCGCGGCGCTCGCGCTTGCGCTGAGCATCAGCGCCTTTTCTTACAGCGAGGAGCCCGCGCAGGATGCCGCCGCTCCCGCGCAGGAGGAGACGACGAGCGAAGACAGCGCCCCGTTTGTGCTGCTTCGCGTCTACGAGGGCCAGTTTGCCGACGTGAAAGACGGCGACTGGTTCGCCCCCTCGGTCGTCTCGGCCTATGAATACGGCGTACTCAACGGCCGCGGCGAGAATTCCTTTGCGCCAAGCGGCAACGTGACGATCGCCGAGCTTTTGACCATTGCCGCGCGGCTGCGCGCCATCTACACGACCGGCAGCGACGCGGTCATCCCCACAGCGAAGGAGAATGAGGCGTGGTATGCGCCGTATGTCTCGTATTTGAAGAGCCAGAATTTGCTCGACAACAGCTTTGAGGGCTTCTACCTCCTGCCCGCGTCGCGCGCGCAGATGGCGGGCATCTTTGCCTTCGCCGTGCCGGAGGAATGGTACACCGAGCCCAACGCCTCGCTCGTCACCTCGGCCTACTCGAGCCGCGACTACATCGCCGATGTGACGGACAAAACGCCCTACCGCAGCGAAATTCTGCTGATGTACCGCCGCGGGCTGCTCTCCGGCATGGACGCAAAGGGCAGCTTTTATCCCGACCGCAGCGTCAGCCGCGCGGAAATTGCGGCGCTTCTGACGCGCGTTGTCAAACCTGAAACGCGCCTGACGCTCACGTGGACGGTCGCGCCGTATCACTCCGTGAAAAACGCGACGCTCGCGAGCCTTGTCAAAGCGCCCACAAGCACGTCGCTCCCGACGTCGGCCAAGGACACCGCCGCCATCGACGGTTTGGTTCGCAATATGCTCGCGCGCGGCGAGCACACGATCACGCTGAACTACTCCAAGGCCCTCACCACCGCCACCGCCAGCGCGCTGACGCAGGCGTTCACCTCCTGCGTCAAAACATACTGCGAGCAGATGTACAACGCCGTCTCCTGCCGCTCGTATTCGACAGGCAAGGTCGTACTCACGTTTTCGTCCACCGCCTGTACGGCCAAAACGCTCGAATCGTACCGCGCCAAGGCGCTCGCCGCCGCGATCAAGGTCCACGACTCCCTTTGGGAGAGCGGCACGCTGAGCTACGACATGAGCCAGTATGAGATCGCGCGCACGTATTTTCAATGGCTGTGCGACCACTGCCGCTACGATAACGCCGCCGCAGACGATTCCGCGAGCCATCTTGCCTACGGCGCGCTTGTCAGCGGCCTTGCCGTGTGCGACGGCTACACGGGCGCTTACAACCTGCTCTTGAAGCTCGAGGGCATCGAGTGCACCTCGCTTTTTAACGACAGCCACATCTGGACGCTCGCGACGCTGGACGGCACGCAGTACCACATCGACGTCACCTGGGGCGACCAGTACGGGCGCACGGACCTGCGCTACTTCGGCATGAGCGAGGAGCAGTCCTACCAGTGCCACCCGTGGGGCACAGCGGACAAAAAGAAATAAGGATCGACATATAGGGAGTCCTGAGACGGTATGTCTCAGGACTCCCTTTTTTATCACCATTCGAGCTTTGTGCGCACGTGCGTCAACGGCAGGTGAAAGCTTTCCCGCAGGACGTTGCGATGTTCCGGAGGAAAGTGCTCCTCTGAAAATTCATACAGCGGCAGAACCGAACCGTACTGCTGCGCGGTCTCGTAGAACCAGCAGCTGAATTCCAGACGTTCGAGCTTCGTTTGCAGCGCCGCGATCTGCGCGCGGACGTTGTCGCGCTCCTTGGCAAGGATGTCGCGGCGGGCGCTGAGTGTCTCTCCGCCGGGCCGGATGAGCGGCAGGAACGAGCGAATCTCCTTGAGCGGAAGACCGCAGAATTTCAGGTACTCGATGATTGAAAGCGTTGCAATATCGTCGTCTGTGTACGTTCGCTGCCCATTGCTCCCGCGCACACCGAGAGACAGCAGCCCCTCCTTTTCATAGTAGCGCAGGGTCGATGGGGCAATATTCATCATGCGTGCCACTTCTCCGATTGTATAAGGCATACGAAAATCTCCTTAAAAAACTGTTAAGATAACCGCGCGAAAACCTATTGACTTAAAGGCGACTTTAATAGTTACAGTTTACTTATCCAAATCGGTATTGTCAACAGGAATCAACGGGTAAATTTTCTTCCGTTTATGCATGATGTTCCGATGCCGACAGTTTTTAAGAAGGAGAAAGAAGCTATGAGAAAAATGATGCAGCGATCCCTGAGCTGTCTGCTGACTCTCGCGATGGTCGTCACGATGCTGATGACCAGCACGCTCGCAGCAGAGAAAAGCGCAAAACTGGAATTTGACTATTCCGCCAACTACGAATCCTCCAAGGTCGTCAGTCTCGAAGTCTACAAGGGCTACCCCGCAGACAGCTATGCCAAGGAAGAAGAGATCTTCTCCCAGCTCGAAGCGATCACCCCGCAGGCTGACGGCAGCTACGTCGTCACCGCTCCCGGCACCTATGCCTACCATGTGCACGGCACCGGCTACTACAACATTCTCCAGCTCTTCAACGTGACCGAGGCCGACCTCACCGCCGGCGTGAAGAAGCTTTCCGTCATCGGCGGCAAGCTCGGCGGCAACGGCTTCGAGCCGACCATCAAGCCGGAGAAGGCCCCCGCCTCCTATAAGGTAGACCTCCGCGACAGTATGCTTATCTTCTGGCCTGAGGAGATCAACAAGCACTTCGCCCTCGAGCCGCAGAACTACACCACCCCCGCCTTCGACGGCAAGCACGCCGCCAACGAGTTCACCTCTCAGGAAGAGCTGATGGCCTTCCTCAAGAAGATGGACGCCGCTTCCGGCACCATGCATCTCTACTCTGCCGGTACGACCCCGAACTACAAGTATGACCTCCCCCTGGCACTCTTCACCACCTCCGAGATCCCCGCGAACGCCACGCTCGCCGAGGCCGCCAAGATCGTCAAGGGCAACGGCAAGCTGAACGTCTGGTATCAGGCGCAGATCCACCCCAATGAGCCTGCCGCCGGTGAAGGCGCGCTCGTAATGATCGACAACTTTGTCAACGATCCCACTTACAAGGCCCTGCTCGACAAGATCAACATTGTCATCGTCCCCCGCATCAATCCCGACGGCTCCTATCTCTTTAGCCGCGCCACCTATGACGGCTTTGATATGAACCGCGACCATATGTCCCTCAAGGCAGCCGAGCTTGCCCAGCTGCACACCGCCTACCGCCTGTTCATGAGCGAGGTTGTCCTCGACACGCATGAGTTCACCTTCTACGGCGCTTACAACGACGACTGGACGAGCGCCGGTGAATACATGGAGAATGCGGACGATCTTGAGACCACCCCCGCCACCAGCCTGAACAACAACCCCGCCGTGACGAAGATCGGTCTCGACATGGCCAAGCGCGCCTTCTCCGACGCTACGAACGCCGGCCTGCGCGTCAATCACTACGGCACCACCGTCAATAACCCCATCGGCCGCGCCTACTTCGGCCTGTTCAATGCGGTTTCCTTCCTCATTGAGACGCGCGGCATCGGCGCCGGCCGCCAGAACTTTGAGCGCCGCGTCTTCTCTCAGGAAGTTGCCACCACCTCTTACATCACCTATGCCGCCGAGCACGCCGACGAGATCATGAAGGCGGTCGCCGCCGCCCGTGCCGATGTTGTCGCCAAGGGCAAGACCTATGAGGAAAGCGACGTTCTCGCCCTCTATCAGACCAAGTCCGGCAAGACTCTGACCGACTACACCGCCGCGACCGTGCAGTACAGCGTCGCCGACGGCAGTGAGAAGGTCAGTAAGGCGTATCCCCTTTCCCTGAACGACACTCTGACCCGCAGCCGCGTCCGCCCGACCGCCTATGTCATTCCCGCGGACACCGCCAACATTGAGAAGATCCTCTACATCATGGACAATCAGGGCGCTGAGTACTACAAGCTCAACGCCGGTACCACCGCAAGCCTCCAGCAGTACTACTATGTCGGCGACTACATGGTGAACGGCAAGGCCAAGGGCATTGAGGCCGGCCTGCGCGACACCGCCGACGTGACCTTCACCAACGGCGCTTATGTCTTCCCGATGGATCAGGTCGCCAGCAACGTCATCGCCATGCTTTGCGAGCCCGACGTCACCGACTCCAACGGCTACGACGGCACGCTCTATCAGTACAAGCAGATCGACTACGACAAGTCGACCATGAACTTCCCGCTCTACCGCTACACGGGCAACGACCCGCGCACCACGCTTGTGAGCAACGGCACCGCCGCCGAGCCCACCCAGCCCACGCAGCCTGAGAAGCCCTCCCAGCCCGCGAGCAGCGATACCTACACCGTCGTCTCCGGCGACAGTCTGTGGAAGATCGCCAGCAAGCAGCTCGGCAATGGCAACCGCTGGACTGAGATCTATGACCTGAACAAGGACACCGTCAAGTCCCCCTCGGTCATTTTCGTCGGTCAGATCCTCAAAATGCCTCTCACGGCAGTGAGCCAGTAAAAAATACGTCAGTGTTTTTTCTCCACAAATCCCCTTCGAACGGGAAAGCGCCTTCCGCATCGCGGAAGGCGCTTTCCTTTTTATTTTCAAATCTCGAATTGCTGACCGTCGCGCGTGATGCGCGCGATGATGCCCTTTTCGTCCGGGTGCGCGGCGATGTAGCGGTCGATGACCTCATACTTTTTCCACATGTGCATCGGGAAGATGTGCCGCACCGTCACATTCTTCAGCAGATACTCGATGCCGAGGCCCTCGCTGCCTTCACCAAGGCGCGGGTCAAGCGGCGCCATCGCCGCCGTGATCTCAGGCGCGATGTTGTTGTCCGTCGCCTCGTTGCGCACGGCGGAGGCGAGCTTTTCAATGGCCGCATGGTAGTGGACGGTCATGTTGTTGCAGTAAGCCTTGCCCTCGCTCTCCCAGTTCCACCAGTTGAGGTCGCCCCCGTGGTAGACCATCTTCCCCTCAGCGCGCAGAAGATAGGCATTGCCGATGTCCGTCGACTTGATGGCGCGGATGCTCAAATCCTCGCCCGCGACGTCGGTGAGCAGGATGCTGTCGGGCCGCAGGACGGTCGTGCGGGCAAAGGCCTCGTCGGAGATGTTCAGCCATTGCCGCTTGCGCTCGGTGAGGCGCGTATCGCGCGAGACGAAAAAGCGCGCGTCGGGGTACTTTTCCAAAAGTGTGAACACCTTGGCGTCGAAGTGGTCCTCGTGGCTGTGGCTCGCAAAGACGAGCAAGGGCTTTTCGGGGTTTAATTCCGGCAGCGCGCCCGTGTAGTCGGGCTCGTAGGTGTAGTCAAAGAGCGTGTAGAACTTGTCCCATTCGACAAGATACGCGCTGTGGGCGATAAACGTGACGGTCATGCGGTTTCTCCTTTCGCTGTGGAGGATGGAAGTTTGCTTGTAGGATTATAGCAGACGCCGCGGCGCGGCGCAAGGGAAAAGGCTTTGCAAAATCGCGCGGATATGGTAAAATATTTGAATCTATCCCCCGCCCTCAGGAAAGGAGCCGCGCGATGCTGAAAAAAGCCTATGTCGAGATCACAAACCGCTGCAACCTCGCCTGCTCCTTCTGCCCCAAGACGAAGCGCGAGCCGCACACGATGAGCGCGCAGGAATTCGGCCTCGTCCTCTCGCGGCTCGAGGGGTATGTGCAGTACGTCTACCTGCATGTGATGGGCGAGCCGCTGCTGCACCCTGAGCTTACGACGCTCTTCGCCCTCGCCAAGGCGCGGGACATGAAGATCTGCATCACGACGAACGGCACGCTGCTCCAAAAGCGTTCCGATGAGCTGCTTGCCGCCGAGAGCCTGCACAAGATCAGCGTCTCGCTCCACAGTTTTGAGGGCAACGACGGCGCGGACGAGCAGGAGCTTTCTTACCTGACACAGGTCTGGAACTTTGCTGAAAAGGCCGCGAAAAAACGCGTCATCGTCGCGCTGCGCCTCTGGAACGACGGCGGCGCGGACGCGCGCAACGGCGAAATTCTCGACTTTCTGCGCTCTCGCACAGGCGATAACTGGCCCGAGATGCGAAACGGCAGCTTTCTTCTGCGCGACCACCTGTATTTGGAGCGCGCGGGCAAATTCGACTGGCCCGATCTGAGCGCCGGCGAATCCGGCGCACAGTTCTGCTACGGCCTGCGCGACCAGCTCGGCGTGCTTGTCGACGGCACGGTCGTGCCCTGCTGCCTCGATCATGAGGGCGATGTGGCGCTGGGGAACCTCTTCACCCAGCCGCTTACCGAAATTCTGACCTCCCCGCGCGCGTGCACTCTGCGCGAGGGTTTCTCCCGGCGGAAGCCCGCCGAAGAGCTCTGCCGCCGCTGCGGCTTCGCCGCGCGCTTCAACAAATGATATGATGACAGAACATTGGGAAAACTTAAATGCCCTGACCGCGCCGCTGCTCACGTGGTATGACTTAAACGGCCGCACGCTGCCATGGCGCAGCGTCGTCACGCCGTACCGCACGTGGGTCTCGGAGATCATGCTCCAGCAGACGCGCGTGAGCGCCGTCATTCCGTACTTCGAGCGCTTTATGGCAGAGCTGCCCGACGCCGCGGCGTTAGCCACCGTGCCGGAGGAACGGCTCTTGAAGCTCTGGGAGGGGCTCGGCTACTACTCGCGGGCGCGGAATCTGCAAAAGGCGGCAAAGGTCATCGTCTCGGACTTTGGCGGCGAGTTGCCGCGCACTTGTGCAAGTCTCAAAACGCTCCCCGGCATCGGCGACTACACCGCCGCCGCCATCGCCTCGATCAACTTCGGCGAGCCGGTCGCCGCGGTGGATGGGAATCTGCTGCGCGTCGCCGCGCGCGTCAGCGGCTGCGCCGACGACATCATGGACGCGAGGGTGCGAAAGCAATTCACCGCGCATCTCAACGACGCCATCGACTTAGCCCGCCCCGGTGCGTACAATCAGGCGATGATGGACCTCGGCGCGACGGTATGCCTGCCGAACGGCGCGCCGAAGTGCGAGATCTGCCCCGCGCGAATGATGTGCGAGGCGTACAAAAACGGTCTCACGGAAATTTTACCCGTGCGCGCGAAGAAAAAGGCGCGCAAGATCGAAGAGCGCACGGTGCTGCTGCTCTTCCAAAACGGCAAGGCCGCGCTGCGAAAGCGCGCAGACACGGGGCTTCTCGCCTCACTCTGGGAATTCCCGAGCGTTTTGGGGAACCTCGACGAAGCGGGCGTTTCGCTTGCGCTTGCGCAGATGGGGCTTTCGGCGCAAACTGTCGAACCCGCGGGCAGCGCCAAGCACATCTTCACCCACATCGAGTGGGATATGAAGGGATATTTCGCCGACGTGACGGGCGAAAACGACGATCTATTCTGGGCGGACGCCGCGGCGTTCGACGCCGCCGCCATCCCCACCGCATTCAAGAAATTTGCCGCGCTCGTTCGCGCGCGGCTGCAATAAGAGAGGAAGAACAACGACCATGGCACAGCTTTACTTCAAATACGGCGCGATGGGCTCGAGCAAGACGGCCAACGCGCTGATGGCGCGCTTCAACTACGAAGAGCGCGGGCAGAAGACGCTCCTCTGCAAGCCCCAGCTCGACACGCGCGACGGCGATCACATGGTGCACTCGCGCATCGGCCTCGAATATCCCTGCGTCTACTTCCACGAGATGCGGCAGATGGACGAGGAGGAGCTCAAGAAAAACGCCTGCATCATCGTCGACGAGGCGCAGTTTTTGACAAAGGAGGAGGTCTTATACCTCGTCCATCTCGTCGACGACTGCGGCATCCCCGTCCTCTGCTACGGGCTGCGCGCCGACTTCAAGGGCGACCTTTTCCCCGGCAGCTACGAGCTGCTTGTCATGGCCGACAAGTTAGAAGAGGTCAAAACCATCTGCTGGTGCGGCAAAAAGGCCGCGTTCAACGCGCGCTTTGACGCGCAGGGCCATGTCGTCAAGCAGGGTGCGCAGGTCGTCATCGGCGCGAACGACCAGTACATCGGCCTGTGCCGCAAGCACTGGATGCTCGGCGACCTCGGCCCCGACTTCAACGGTCAGGGCACGGGCGACTGATGCGCTGCGAGATCTGTCCCCGTCGCTGCAATGCGGAGCGCACGGCGGAGAAAGCGGGCGGCGTCTGCCGCATGCCCGCGGGCTTAGTCGTCGCGCGCGCGATGCTGCACATGTGGGAAGAGCCCGTCCTCAGCGGGAAAAACGGCGCGGGCTGCATCTTCTTTTCGGGCTGCAACTTGGGCTGCGTGTTCTGCCAGAACGGGCGCATCAGCCACGAGAATTTCGGCAAGGTCATCACGCCCGTGCATCTGCGCGAGATCATGGAAGACCTCATTGCGCAGGGCGCGCACTGCATCGATCTTGTCACGCCCACGCACTTTACGCCGTGGGTGCTCGAAGCGCTGGAAAAACCGCTCGGCGTCCCCGTTGTGTGGAACAGCGGCGGCTACGAGCGCGTCGAAACGCTCAGAACGCTCGAGGGTAAGGTGCAGATCTATCTGCCCGACTTAAAATACGCCATGGAACGCCCCGCGCGCGAGCTTTCCGCCGCGCCGGACTACTTTGAAGCTGCCGCCGCGGCCATCGACGAGATGGTGCGTCAGGTCGGGGCGTATCAGATTGGGGACGACGGCCTGATGCGCTCCGGCGTCATTTTGCGCCACCTCGTCCTGCCGGGGCAGCTGGAGAACACCAAGCGTGTCATCGACTATGTCTCGACGCATTTTCCGCCAAAGACGGTGCTCTTTTCGCTCATGAGCCAGTATACGCCGCAGCCCGGTTCGACCGGCGCGCTCGCGCGGCGCTTAAATGAGCGCGAGTACCGCACGGCGGTGCAGTACATGCGCGACTGCGGCCTGACCGACGGCTTTTGTCAGGAGCTCTCGAGCGCCAAAGAGGAATACACGCCCGTCTTCGACCTACAGGGGGTATAGGATGGCGAATCAGCTCAACTGCCTGCGCTGCGGCACGGGGATGCGATTTATCAGGCGTGAAAAATTCCAGCTCGGCCAGACCGGCTGGGTGCTCGGCGACCTGCCGAATCTCTTCGCGGGCGCGATGGAGATCGAAATTTACGTCTGTCCCAAGTGCGGAAAGCTCGAATTCTTCCAGCCCGGCAGCGACAAATTCGCAGGTACGGCGGACGAGGCAAAGACCGGCTCCGGCTATCTCCCGCCCGACGCGCCGGGCGGTCTGCCGCGCAAAAAGTGTCCCCTCTGTGGGGCGGTGCTCGACTTTGACTATGGCCGCTGCCCGTACTGTGAGCACGAATTCTGATAGCAAATTGTAATATTCTTTCTCATCAATACAAGGAGGACTCGATATGGAGCGTGTCAGCAAGCGGAATTACTACTTAGACATCGCGCAAACGGTGCTTGAGCGCGCGACGTGCCTGCGCCGCGTCTACGGCGCGATCATCGTCAAAAACGACGAGATCATCTCCACCGGCTACAACGGCGCGCCGCGCGGACGCAAGAACTGCGTCGACCTCGGCTATTGCACGCGCGAGCAGCTCAAGGTCCCGCGCGGCGAGCGCTACGAGCTCTGCCGCAGCGTCCACGCCGAGGCGAACGCCATCATCTCCGCCCAGCGGCGCGACATGGTCGGCGCGACGATCTACTTGGTCGGCCGCGACGCGCGCAGCGGCGAGCTGCTGCACGATGCGACGAGCTGCCCCATGTGCCGCCGCATGATCATCAACGCCGGCATCGACGAGGTGGTGATCCGCCGGACGGAGGAGGAGTTTGATATCGTTCCGGTGCAAAAGTGGATCGACGAGGATGACTCGCTATAACTTCAAAAAAGCGGCAAAGCCGCTTTTTTGAAGGAGTTTCGCTGCGCTTCGTGCCTTGCCGCCCGCAGGGCGGCTGCGACACGCGCTCCGCGCAAAGAGTAATTTGTCACGCACATGTCGCGACAAATTACGATTGAAATTTATTTCGCGTCTGCGGACGCGAAAATCTGCGATGCGTTATGCCTGTTTGCCGCCTGGGGGCGGCAAATGCGGCGATCCTACTCTTTCAAATCGAAAAAGTGCGGTGCTTATGGCGCCGCGCTTTCTTCTTTTGGGGAAAAATTCTGTAAAACCTTGCAAATACCGCCCTTTCGGTGGTAGACTGTAAATAATTACGCCCCGCTTTCATTCGGCGCGGGCAGAAAAGAGGAAAACACCAATGGACAAGAAGAAATTCTATATCACGACCCCCATCTACTACCCCTCCGACAAGCTCCACATCGGCCACACCTACTGCACCGTAGCGACCGACGCGATGGCGCGCTACAAGCGCCTGACGGGCTATGACGTCATGTTCCTGACCGGCACCGACGAGCACGGCCAGAAGATCGAAGATAAGGCCAAGGCCGCGGGCGTGACCCCGCAGCAGTTCGTCGACAACATCGTCTGCGGCGAAAAGGGCATCCTCGACCTGTGGAAGCTCATGAATATTTCGAACGACCGCTTCATCCGCACAACGGATGACTACCATGTCGAGGCCATCCAGAAGATCTTCAAGAAGATGCACGACAACGGCGACATCTACAAGGGCACCTACAAGGGCAAGTACTGCAAGCCCTGCGAGAGCTTCTGGACGGAGAGCCAGCTCGTTGACGGCAAGTGCCCCGACTGCGGCCGCGAGGTCGAGGACGCCGAGGAGGAGGCCTACTTCTTCAAGCTTTCCAAGTACGCCGACCGCGTGCAGCACCTGCTTGAGGACACCGACTTTCTCCAGCCCGCCTCCCGCGTGAACGAGATGGTCAACAACTTCATCAAGCCGGGCCTTGAAGACCTCTGCGTCTCCCGCACGAGCTTCACCTGGGGCATCCCCGTGGACTTTGACCCGGGTCACGTCGTTTACGTCTGGGTCGACGCGCTCTTCAACTACTGCACAGCGCTTGGCTTTATGAACGAGAAGTACGACGATTACGACAAGTATTGGCCCGCCGACGTTCACTTCGTCGGCAAGGAGATCGTCCGCTTCCACTCCATTATCTGGCCTGCGATGCTCATGAGCATGGGCATGCCGCTCCCCAAGCACGTCTACGGCCACGGCTGGCTCGTCATGGACGGCGGCAAGATGAGTAAGTCCAAGGGCAACGTCGTTGACCCGTATGTGCTCGCCGAGCGCTTCGGCGTGGACGCGCTGCGCTTCTTCCTGCTGCGCACGTTCCCGTTCGGCTCGGACGGCAACTTCTCGAATGAGCTGCTCATCAACACCATCAATGTCGACCTCGCCAACGACCTCGGCAACCTCGTCTCCCGCACGACGGCCATGGTCGAAAAATATTTCGGCGGCACGCTGCCGGAAAGCCGTCAGGCCGATGCGCTCGACGACGAGCTCATCTCTCAGCTCTCGGCTCTTCGCGGCAAGTATGAAGCCGAGATGGAGAAGTTCCAGTTCCAGAACGCGCTTGAGCTCATCTTCAAGTGCATCCAGCGCGCCAACAAGTATATCGACGAGACCGCACCCTGGGCGCTCGCCAAGGACGAGGCCAACAAGCCCCGCCTCGCTTCCGTCATGTATAATCTCCTCGAGAGCATCCGCATCTGCACGGTGCTGCTCACCCCGTTCATCCCCGATTCCTGCGAGAAGATCTTCGCGCAGATCGGCGCATGCGAGTGCTGCCGCGATTGGGACAGCGCCGCGAAGTGGGGCAGCCTGAGCGCCACCGTCACCGTCCACAAGGGCGAGGCCATCTTCCCGCGCGTGGACGCGCAGAAGGCGCTCGAAGAGCTTGAGGCCATTCAGGAGGCTCAGAAAAAGGCCGCGCTGCCCGCGATGGAGTTTGAGCCGATGGCGGAGGAAAAGGTCGATTTTGACACGTTCTGCAAGTCCGACTTCCGCGCCGTCAAGGTCAAGGCCTGCGAGGCCGTGAAGAAGAGCGAAAAGCTCCTGCGCTTCACGCTCGACGACGGCACCGGCACCGACCGCCAGATCCTCTCCGGCATCCACAAGTGGTACAAGCCCGAAGAGCTCGTCGGCAAGACGCTCGTCGCCATCGTCAACCTGCCCCCGCGCAAGATGATGGGGCTTGAGAGCTGCGGCATGCTGCTCTCTGCTGTCCACACCGAGAAGGGTGAGGAGGTCCTCAACCTTATTATGGTGGATGATAAAATTCCTGCGGGAGCAAAGCTTTGCTAAAGCAAAAGGGGTGAACCCCTTTCGTTTCCCCCACCTGGCGTGGGGAACGGGCAAAAGGGGGATACTCTCTTTCTCGAAAGAGAGTATCCCCCTTTAAATCCCCCGAGAGAAAGGTTTCCATTGCCGGTCTTGGGCTTGAAGAGCTGCACGCGCTGCGCAGTGTAAGTGCGGTGTACATGGCTTCGCCATGAGTCCCTACAAGTCGTTACTAATCGCAACCGCGCCTTACTACCGTGAGGCGCGTGTGACGTTCGTTCGGCGGCAAACTGCGTGCGAAATAGCGGCATTGCTGGCGCTCGCCGCATTGATAAGTGCCTCGATAGACGAGAATTAGGCTGTACTATCGCAAGATAGGCAGAGCGGCAGCGGATAGTAGGAGTAAGTCAAGTCGTATAGCAACACCAAACGCGGCAACGCCGCGCTATGGGCAGTGCAATCGGCAAGCATTGCAGCTCTTCGAGCTGCTCGCTTGCAATGAAAGCCTTTCTCTTGGGGTTCCAAAGGGGCCATTCTCTTTTGCGAAAGAGAATGGCCCCTTTGACTCGCTCCCCTGCACGGTGCAGGGGAAACTTCTCCCGCATTGGTGCGGGAATCGTTGCAAATTATTCTGCGAAAAATGCTTCGATCGCCCCGCGTGCAGCGGCCACGCTGCCTTGCACAAAATTCGGCTTGCCGCCGCCGCGGCCGTTCAGCTCGGCATTCATCTTTTTCGTGAGCTCACGAAGATCGCCGCCGACATGCCCGATGGCGTACTTGTACGCGCCGTCCGCGCCGGCAAAGACCGCGCAGCGGCCGCCGCAGTGGTTCGTGACCGCGTCGCAGAGCTTGCGCAGGCTGTCGCCGGACATTTCGTCCTCGAAGAGCAGCACGTCGCCCTTGCCTTCGTACTGCGCGGCGGTCTGGGCGAAGACGGACTCTTCGAGCTTTGCGCAGCGCTGCTTGAGCGCGGAAAGCTCAGCGAGCACGCGCTCGACGCCCGCAAAGCTCGCGTTCGGCTTGACGGAGAGCGCCTGTGCGATGCGCACGTCCTGCGCCCAGCACTCCGAAAGGTAGCGGTGCGCGCGTTTGCCGGAAAGAAGTTCGATGCGAACGCCGTCGCGGAACTTCTGCACGGAGAGGAACTTGACGAGTCCCACCTGACCGGAACGCATGACGTGCGTGCCGCAGCAGGCGCAGCAGTCCGCGCCGGGGAAGGAGACGATGCGCACGTCGCCCTCGAGCGGCTTTTTGCTGCGGTACTCGACCTTGTCGAGCTCCGCGCCGCGATAGAACTGGATGTCGATGGGGTGATCCTCATAGATGTACAGGTTGGCGAGCTGTTCAATCTCCATAAGTTCATCCCACGAAATGTCGGCGTTGAAGTCGATCGTGACGACGTCCGCGCCCATGTGGAAGCCGACGTTGTCGCAGTGGAAGCGCTCGCAGATGAGGCCCGAGCAGATGTGCTCGCCCGAATGCTGCTGCATGTGGTCAAAGCGGCGCGCCCAGTCGATCTTGCCGGAGACGCTCTTTCCCACCTCGAAGGGCTTGTCACAAAGGTGCGTGATAACGCCGTTTTTCTCGTGGACCTCGAGCACGTTCGCCTCGCCCAAAACGCCGGTGTCATACGGCTGGCCGCCGCCCTCGGGGTAGAAGGCCGTCTCCGCGAGGACAACGGCGTAGCCGCCCTTCACCTCGTCGCAGGAGACGACGGTGGTGGCAAAGCCCTTCTGAAAGGGATCTTCATAGTAGAGTTTTCTTGTTTCCATGGGGTTCTCCTTTAGTCGATCAGGCCGAGCGCCTGTTTTTCGTGCAGCACGCGGAAAACGTGCGCGTCAATATCGCTTTCGGCGATCTCGCCGGACTGGACGGCGGCGATCACCTGCGGGATCTGCGTCTGATAGTCGGTGGTCACGATCATGTCGTTGCCCGCCTGAATGGCCAGCACGGCGGCGCTGCCGTCCTGCGCGTAGGCTTTGACGGCATCCATCGCGAGATCGTCCGTCACGATGACGCCGGTGAAGCCGAGCGTGTCGCGCAGCAGCGTGTGGACCTTCGCCGAAAGGGACGCGGGATACGCGCCGTCCATGCACTCGACGATGTTGTGGCTCACGAGCACGAACGGCGCGCCCGCGGCGATGCCGGATTCAAAGGGGACGAGGTCGGACTTTTCAAACGTGGTGTACGGGCGCGCGTCGAGCGCGATGCCCGTGTGCGTGTCGGCGTTGTTGCCGTAGCCGGGGAAGTGCTTTAAGACGCAGGCGACGCCGGACTGCGCATAGACGGGCACGACGCTTGAGATATAGTCCGCGGTCGTCTGCGCGTCCTGCCCGAACGAGCGCGCGTAGATGAAGTTGTCGGGATTCGTCGACACATCGCACACGGGGGCGAAGTTCACGTTGACGCCGAACGCTTTGAGCTTCTGGTTGTAGCTGAGCGTTCGTTCGAGCAGCCCGTCGAGGCCGCCCGCGGCATAGAGCTCCTGCGGGGATGGGAGAGGTTCGGAGAAGAGATTCGGATTTTTGCTTGCGCGCGTGACCGTGCCGCCCTCTTCATCGCTGCCGATGAAAAGCGGGATGGCCGCCGCGTCCTGATAGGACGCGAGCGCCGCGGTGAAGTCGTCCTCGGTGAGCCAGTCGCCGTTTGCGTCCTTATAGTCCCTGCCGAAGAGCAGCAGGCCGCCGAGGTGATAGGTTTCGACATCTTCCGCCGCGCCCGTTTCGGGGCAGCGGACAAAGAAGAGCTGGCCGACCTTTTCCTCGATGCTCATACCTGCAATGATGTCGTTGATGCGCTCGTCGGGCGTTTTTTCCACCGGCTGCTCGATAGGAGGTTCCGGCGTCGGATCGACGGCGGGTTCATCGGGGGTGTCTACTTTCGCGCCGCAGGCGGCGAGCAGCAGGACAAGAACGAGCGAAAGCGCGGTGATCTTCAACTGTTTCATGGCGATTCTCCTTTTTACGATTCGGAAACAAAGTGCTGTTCACGGTAATACTGCGCGCAGAGGTATTTGCGGCAGATCTCGGCGACGTCTGGGGGCACGTCGAGCGTGATGGAACCGTCGACCATGCGGTAGCCGTCCTCGTGCATCAGCGGCGTGACGGCGCGCGTCTCGCGCTGGAGCTGCATGAAGCCGTCGCCCGTCCAGCCGCACTCGAAGAAGAGCTTGTCCATCAGGAAGCACGGGGAAATGTCGCCGCCGTCGCCGCGGAAGTCCTGACCGAGGGATTCCTTGGCGGCCTTGTTGGCATAGATGAGGTAGGGGGTGGAGAAGTAGTTGTAGAAGCCCTCCTGCGTGGACACGTCGAGGTCAACGCCCATTTCGGCGTAGACGCTGCTGCCGTTGCCCATCCACGGCTTGTGGTCGCCGAAGAGAACGAGCACGATGGGCTCATCGCGCGCTTCCAGCTCGCGCGTGAGGCGGCGCATCTGCTCGATCGTGCTGCGGATGCCGGCCAGGTAGTTGTTGATGACGCAGCAGCTTTCCATCGACCAGCCGGTCTTGGCGGGCGTGACGTACTCCTCCCAGTAGGTCTCGGAGCTGTACGGCCCGTGGTTCTGGTACGAGACGGAGAAGAGAAAGAGCGGGTCATCGTCCTCCGTGCGCGAGTCGATGTCGTTTAAGAGGTAGTCGACGAGCACGGTGTCGGACTTGAAGAGCGCGTCCTCGATGGAGATGAGGTCGCCGAAGCCCGATTCGTTAAAGACGCACTCGTCAAAGCCAAGGTATTCGTTGACGTTGCTGCGGTTGTAGAACCACGAGTAGCCGGGATGGCGGTAGAGCGCGTCGTAGCCCTGATCCTTGAAGTAGCGGACGTAGGAATTGATCGGGCCGCGGAACTCCTCGTGCTGGCTGTACCCCGTGAGGAAGCCCCATTCGGTGTTCGTCGTGCCGCCGGCGAAGATATTCGTGAGGAGGTTGCCCGAGACGCTGCGGCTCTCGAGCTCGTGCAGCGGCTCGTAGAGATTCCGCACGGCGGAGATTTCATTTAACTGGGGGAAGTCGGACAGGTCGGAGAATGCCTCGAGCATGATGCCGACGACCGTGATCTTCTGATCGTCGGGAATGTCGGTGTCCGCATACTGCTCAAGGATCTGCTTGGCCTCGCTCTCGCGGTAGCCCTCCGGCGGCTCGGGGAACATGTCCTGCACGCTGTGTAGGAACGGATACGTCGTGCCGCGAGAGATGTAGACCTCGACCGCCGACCACGGGGAAATGAGGTCGTTGTTGGAGGTCTCTTTGTAGATAGATGAACTGGTGTAGAGCTCAAAATAGCACGCGAGCGTGACAGAGAGCATGAGCATGATGCCCGCAAGGCGGGAGCGCGGGCTCATGCGCTCTTTTCGGAGCATCAGGCACGAGAGCACGAGCATCAGCACAAAACCCTCAAGAACGACGATCACGGGCGCGGAAATTTCGAACGTGTAGTTGCCCATGATGCCGCCCGCCGTGCGGATGAGCCGCAGGTCGGTGGCGAGCACGGGGTCGCCGCGCAGCTGCACCTTGTAGTAGCTCGCGAGCGCGAGCGTGAAAAACGGCAGCGCCGAGAGCAGGTACGCCGCCCACGGACGAGCAAAGAGGAAAAAGCCGAGGTAGACGAGTAAGATCGGCGCAAGCAGGTTCATCGCTACGAGCAGCGGAATTTTGAAGTACGACTGCAAAAGCGCCGTCGCGTCGATGCTTGCGTAGGAATGTGCCGTGAGGTAGAGCGAGAGAAGGCCAATGCCAGCGCCCAGCACCGTGAGCCAGAAGAAGACCCAGATGCGGTGCACCCAGCGCATCACCGCGCCCGTCGACTCGTCAGGCCGCACCAGAGAAGAGAAAAAACGCATGTTGGGGACGTCCCCTTTCTGAAAGCATAATAACAAAGTATATCATTTCGACAGGAAAAACGCAACCGGACAAGTTTCCCGCTTTGTGGGGTTCTTGCCGGCGGGCAGGGGTGTGTGGTAAAATACCCCCGCAAACCGAATTGCAGCTATATCAAAATATTCGATATTCTAACAATTGCGGAGGTGTTTTCATTGATCAAAGAGATCGAAATTCAAGGATGTGTCACCGTTCCTGAAGAGGTTTCCGGGGATGACTTTATTGATAAATTCCTCGCATTTATTGAAGAGAACAACTGGAGCTTTGGCGGCGGTTATCGGACCATTATAGACGGGTACTATATGAATGAGGACGGGACAAGGGGAAAGCACGTCCTTGATGCCTGAATGAAAATTTCAGCCTTGCTGAAATTTTGCACTGCCGAACGGAATTAGAAAAAGGACAGCTCTCGAAAGAGAGCTGTCCTTCTTGCTATTCTGTGGAAAACTTTTCTCAGAACGCGCACTTTTCGCGCAGGAAGTCCTTGACCTGATCGATGGGGATACGG
>ENA-OUOY01000147-OUOY01000147.1-human-gut-metagenome-genome-assembly--contig:-NODE-147-length-58487-cov-17.114732_pt1 | contig 58487 bp, 44 predicted proteins | sample MGYA00237937_ERZ548767 | MGnify/ENA primary metagenome ERZ548767 (study PRJEB26490, sample SAMN05356887) | human gut metagenome | biome: terrestrial biome; feature: human-associated habitat; material... | reverse complement strand
CGTAACAAGGTAGCCGTATCGGAAGGTGCGGCTGGATCACCTCCTTTCTAAGGAGTATAAAGCGAAACAGCTTTAAACTTCGGTCAGCAAGGATCGTCCTGAATATTGTTCAATTTTGAGGATGCTGTGGAAGCAGCAGATTGAAAAAGGAAAAGTTGGGGGTGTAGCTCAGCTGGGAGAGCATCTGCCTTGCACGCAGAGGGTCAGGAGTTCGATCCTCCTCATCTCCACCAAAATGTTGGGCGCATAGCTCAGGTGGTTAGAGCGCACGCCTGATAAGCGTGAGGTCGATGGTTCGAGTCCATTTGTGCCCACCAAACCCTAAAAACGGATTTGAGTGATCAATGGAAGTTGATTGCTGAAATCTGTTCTTAGGAACAGAAAAAGAAGCTTGAAAACAGAATAAAGAAAATAGTAATGCAAATGAGGATACTACGAGTTTAAAACGATAAGATAAAATTATCGGGTAAAAAACTACAATGTATTGAGAAATTAACAATTTCAAAGAGAACTCATAGAACATGAAGCAAATGGTAAAGCTAATAAGAGCGCAGGGCGAATGCCTTGGCATTGGGAGCCGATGAAGGACGTGATTAACTGCGATAAGCTACGGGGAGCGGTAAGTACGCTTTGATCCGTAGATTTCCGAATGGAGCAATCCATACAAGTGTAGCTTGTATATCATATACTGAATAAAATAGGTATATGAGGGGAACCGCCTGAACTGAAACATCTAAGTAGGGCGAGGAAGAGAAATCAACCGAGATTTTCTGAGTAGTGGCGAGCGAAAGGGAAAGAGGCCAAACCAGAGAGAGCAATCTTTCTGGGGTTTAGGACTGCATAAAGTATTGAAGATCTTTAACCGAACACAATGGGAAGTGTGATCAGAGAGCGTGAGAATCGCGTAGGTGAAAAAGAGAATCAGCCGGCAGGATCCAGAGTACCGCGGGACACGTGAAACCCCGTGGGAAGAAGGGGGGACCACCCTCCAAGCCTAAATACTACCCAATGACCGATAGAGAATAAGTACTGTGAAGGAAAGGTGAAAAGCACCCCGGGAGGGGAGTGAAAGAGAACCTGAAACCCTGTGCTTACAAGCACATAGAGCACATCAAAGTGTGATATGGTACCTTTTGTAGAATGGTCCGGCGAGTTATCGTATGCAGCAAGGTTAAGTTCTTAAGGAACGGAGCCGAAGCGAGAGCGAGTCTTAATAGGGCGTAAAGTTGTATGCGATAGACCCGAAACCGGGTGACCTAGCCATGTCCAGGCTGAAGTGGAGGTAAAGCTCCATGGAGGGCCGAACCGACCCCCGTTGAAAAGGTGGCGGATGAGGTGTGGCTAGCGGAGAAATTCCAATCGAACCCGGATATAGCTGGTTCTCCCCGAAATAGCTTTAGGGCTAGCGTTATGAAAGATTACCGGAGGTAAAGCACTGAATTGGCTAGGGGCCGAGAGGTTACTGAACCATATCAAACTAAGAATGCCGGATAATTGATTCATAGCAGTCAGACTACGTGAGATAAGTCTCGTGGTCAAAAGGGAAACAGCCCAGACCCACAGCTAAGGTCCCGAAATATGTTTAAGTGGAAAAGGATGTGGAGCTGCATAGACAACCAGGATGTTGGCTTAGAAGCAGCCACTCATTAAAAGAGTGCGTAATAGCTCACTGGTCGAGTGGCTCTGCGCCGAAAATTCAACGGGGCTAAAACATATACCGAAGCTTGGGCTTGACAGTAATGTCAGGGGTAGGGGAGCGTTGTGTAAGGGGTGAAGTCATAGCGAAAGCGGTGGTGGACTTTACACAAGTGAGAATGCCGGAATGAGTAGCGAGAATTATGTGAGAATCATAATGGCCGAAAATCTAAGGTTTCAGAAGGAAGGTTCGTCCGCTTCTGGTAAGCCGGGAGCTAAGGCGAGGCCGAAAGGCGTAGCCGATGCACATACGGTAGAAATTCCGTAGCCTCTATCAATTTAAACACAGGGACACTTTTGAAGGGTTCAGCCGGGCGATGGTTGCCCCGGTCGTAAGGGACTGCAAATGAGCGGGAAGTGAATTTGGAAGAAGGCGAGAAAAGCTGTGTGAATAGAAGATAGAGCCCGTACCGCAAACCGACACAGGTAGATAGGAAGAAGATTCTAAGGCCAACGGGAGAAGGGTTGTTAAGGAACTCGGCAAGTTGACCCCGTAACTTAGGGAGAAGGGGTGCTCTTTAAGGAGAGCCGCAGAGAATAGGCCCAAGCGACTGTTTAGCAAAAACACAGCTCTATGCTAAATCGAAAGATGACGTATATGGGGTGACACCTGCCCGGTGCCGGAAGGTTAAGAGGAGGAGTGAGAGCTCTGAATTGAAGCCCCGGTAAACGGCGGCCGTAACTATAACGGTCCTAAGGTAGCGAAATTCCTTGTCAGGTAAGTTCTGACCCGCACGAATGGTGTAACGATTTGGGCACTGTCTCAACAACCTGCCCGGCGAAATTGTAGTACCGGTGAAGATGCCGGTTACCCGCGACTAGACGGAAAGACCCCATGGAGCTTTACTGCAGCTTAATATTGAATTTCGGTATTTCATGTACAGGATAGGTGGGAGACAGGGAACCATAGGCGTCAGCTTATGGGGAGTCGACCTTGGGATACCACTCTTGAGGTGCTGGAATTCTAACCTGTGGCTCTGAATCGAGTCAGGGGACATTGTTAGGCGGGCAGTTTGACTGGGGCGGTCGCCTCCAAAAAGGTAACGGAGGCGCTCAAAGGTTCGCTCAGCATGGATGGAAACCATGCTTTTGAGTGTAAACGCAAAAGCGAGCCTAACTGCGAGACTGACGGGTCGAGCAGTAACGAAAGTTGGAGTTAGTGATCCGGCGGTATGTGAGTGGAAATGCCGTCGCTCAACGGATAAAAGCTACCCTGGGGATAACAGGCTGATCTCCCCCAAGAGTCCACATCGACGGGGAGGTTTGGCACCTCGATGTCGGCTCATCGCATCCTGGGGCTGAATTCGGTCCCAAGGGTTTGGCTGTTCGCCAATTAAAGCGGTACGCGAGCTGGGTTCAGAACGTCGTGAGACAGTTCGGTCCCTATCTGTCGTGGGCGTAGGATATTTGAAAGGAGCTGTCCCTAGTACGAGAGGACCGGGATGGACGCACCGCTGGTGCACCAGTTGTCATGCCAATGGCACAGCTGGGCAGCTATGTGCGGAACGGATAAACGCTGAAGGCATCTAAGCGTGAAGCCGACCTTAAGATAAGATATCCCTTCGTAAGAGTAAGACCTCTCATAGACTATGAGTTTGATAGGCCTAAGGTGTAAGCACAGTGATGTGTTCAGCCTGCAGGTACTAATCGGTCGAGGGCTTTTCCTTTTACTTCAAGTTCATTGTTCTCCCTCTTATGCTTATTACTTTTCTTTGTTCTTTTCAGTTTTCTAATCGGTGCTTATGGCAGTGAGGTCACACCCGTTCCCATTCCGAACACGGAAGTTAAGCTCACTCACGTTGATGATACTTGGCTGGCGACGGCCCGGGAAACTAAATCAGTGCCGGTACAAAGTAAAGTCTCTATCTTGGATAGAGACTTTTTTATTATTCTGTTGAGATCTTAGTCCTACAAGATTACAGCCCAAAAAGGCTGTTTTTTTATGCCCAAAAATGGCTAAAAATGACGAAATATTGGGCAATAGCCGCGCTTACTATTGACACATAATGAGGGGTGTGGTATAATTTAATGATAGAATGGATTATTTATGCATATATGCGGTATTTTACCATTTTTGCCGCCATAATTAAGGAGAATTTATGAATACTTTTAAAGAATTGTATGCTTACAGGCAGATGATCTTCAGCCTCGTAAAGAAAGATCTGAGAGGCAGATACAAAGGCTCGGTTCTCGGATTTTTGTGGACTTTCATCAACCCGCTGCTCCAGCTCGTGGTCTACACTATCGTGTTTTCGTTCATTCTGAAAACCAACATTGAGCGCTACTACCTCTATCTTTTTGTCGCGCTGATACCGTGGATCTTCTTTTCGTCGTCAATAACCGTCGGCTCGGCTTCGATCGTCGCGCAGAAAGACCTCATCAAGAAAATCTACTTTCCGCGAATGGTCATACCGATATCCTATGTGACGAGCAGTTTCGTCAATATGCTGCTGTGTTTCATTGTAATTTTTGCGGTAATAATAGTTTCGGGCGCGGGCATAAACTTCCTTGCGCTACTGACTTTGCCCGTAATTATGCTTGTCGAGTACATTCTCGCACTCGGAATGGCAATGCTCACATCCGCGATAACCGTTTATTTCAGAGATCTTGAGCACATTCTCGGCATTGTGACAATGGCATGGATGTACATGACGCCTATCATGTACGACAAGTCTATCGTCCCCGAGAACCTCATGCCGATATTCAACCTTAACCCCATGACGCACGTTATTGAATGCTACAGAGCGGTTTTATACGAGAAAAAGATCCCCGATCTCACAACGCTTCTTTCTGCGGCAGGTCTCGGAATCCTGATACTTATAGTCGGTATACTTGTTTTCAATAAGCTTCAGAAGCGTTTTGCGGAGGAATTGTAATGGCAAAGAATGATATTGTAATAGACGTTGAACACGTTACCAAAAGCTTTAAAATCTACTTTGACAAGGGTGCTCAGCTAAAGGAGAGGCTGCTTTTCAGAAAGCGCAACCGCTACGAGGAGCGCAGAGTTCTCAGGGACATAACCTTTCAGATAAGGCGCGGCGAGGCTGTGGGTCTTATCGGACACAACGGCTGCGGAAAAAGTACCACTCTCAAGCTCCTGACGAGGATAATGTATCCCGACAGCGGCACAATAACAATGAACGGCCGCGTTTCGAGCCTGCTTGAACTCGGCGCGGGATTTCACCCAGATATGAGCGGCAGGGAGAACATTTACACAAACGCCGCGATCTTCGGTCTTACAAAAAAGGAGATCGACAGCCGCTTGGAAGAGATAGTTGATTTCTCGGAGCTTGGCGAATTCATCGACAACCCTGTGCGAACCTATTCCTCGGGTATGTATATGCGACTGGCATTCTCGGTCGCGATAAACGTTGACGCGGATATTCTGCTTATTGACGAGATACTCGCGGTAGGCGACGCAAATTTCCAGACCAAGTGCTTCAATAAGCTGCGCGAGATAAAGGCGCAGGGCACGACTATAGTTATCGTTTCGCACTCGCTTGGACAGATAGAGCAGATATGCGACCGTTCTATCTGGATACACGAGGGACTTATCCGCGCTGAAGGCCCGCCGAAGGAGATAGACCTTGAATATCTCGATTTCATGAGCCGCAAGATGCAGGAGCACAATCAGAAGGAGCTTGAAAAGAAAGCTGCCGAGGAGGAAAAGGCTGAACAGGAGGCTGCCCAGCAGTCTGCCGATACGGAGGAAAAAGCTCCTGCGCAGGAGACTTCCGCGGCGGAGGAACAGCAGCAGGAAACTGCCGAACGCAATCGCTGGGGAAGCGGCAATGCGAGAATACGCAGCATTAAGACATTTACTGCCGATGGAGCGCCGCAGAACGCTTTCAGAACGGGCGAGAGCATTATCTTCCGCCTTGACTATATCGTCAAGAAACCCGTAAATGACGCTGTTTTCGGTATAGGTATCTTTAACCGTGACGGAGTTCAGTGCTACGGTACGAATACAAGGATAGACAAGCTCGAAGAATTTGACCTCACCTCGGGCGGTACTGTGGAACTCACACTTGACGGAGTTCAGCTCCTTGCAGGCGAGTACCTCATTGATTTTGCTATCGAAACAGGAGAGGGGATCCCCATTGACTATTACCGCGAGGCGTGCAAGATACAAATGCTTGCATCATACGGAGATGTAGGAGTTGTCAGGATTCCCCACAAGTGGCAGCTTGATAAAAAAGCGTAAGTAACAGGAGATTTCAGGCTATGGGAATTAAATCTAAAATTAAACACAGACTGTTCAGAGAGCACGAAAGGCGCATGACGGAGTTTGAAGCGGCTCTTGACCGCAAGGAACAGGAAATTCTGGCGGAGGTAAATACCGCCCTGACTCCGGTAAACGATCGCCTTGACAACCTTGAAAATATCTTCAACCAGTATATACGCCCTAATTTTGAGCGCATGGACAAGCTTTCAGACCATGTTGAAAACATTGCCTCTGAAATGCAGGCGGAGATAAATATCCTGCGAAGCGACACGACAGGTATCCGCAGCGACCTTGAAAATTCGTCGGTCAACCTGCGCAACAACAATGCCGCGATAGAGAGCCTGCAAAGCGACAGCGAGTTTGTGAAGTACAAGCTCGGCAGTATTGAAAAGGACGTAAAGCGCGCTCCTGCGGCGGCTGTTTCAGCCGATAAGGCAGACGGGCAGCAGGTTACGGCAGCTCCTGCCGTAAATTCAGGCGGTTCGGACTATGAGGACATAGATTATTTTGATTTTGAGAATCACTTCCGCGGCTCGATAGACAGCATAAAGAAGGCGCAGAAGGCGTATATCCCTTATTTCCGTGACAAAAAGAACGTTGTCGATATCGGCTGCGGACGCGGAGAGTTCCTCTCGCTCATGCAGGATAACGGCATAAATGCCGTGGGTGTTGACATTTACGAGCCTTATGTTGATTACTGCCGCATGAAGGGTCTGAATGCCGAGTGCGGAGACGGAGCGGACTATCTTGCCAAGCTTGAAAGCGTGGACGGCATCTTTATCGGACAGGTGGTCGAGCACCTCAAACCAAATCAGATAATCCGTATATGCAACACTGCCTATGAAAAGCTCAGCAGCGGCGGCTGCATAATCATCGAGACTCCGAACCCGACATCGCTCTCGATATACACCAATGCCTTTTATATAGACCCCTCGCATATCAAGCCTGTTCACCCGCTTACCATGAAATATTACCTTGAAAAGGCAGGCTTCAGAAACATAGATATAATCTATACCGAGAGCAGCAAGCCGCAGTTCAGCATTCCGCCGCTCAAAGCGGACGCAGAAAACATAGACGAATTCAACGAGGCTGTAAAACGCGTTTCGGATATGATATTCGGAAGTCAGGATTACGCAATAGTTGCGGTAAAATAAGGAGAAAACAATGGATAACAACAATATAAACATAGAAGAAATAATGGCGGATATCAGGAAAAAGATAAAGGACGAGGATCTCACGGCTGATATGCTCAGCTTTGAGGACGTTCCCTATAAAAAGCCTGTTCAGGTCAAGGCAGGAACTCTTGAGGCGGCTGATGAGTCGCTCAGATACCTCAATACCCGCTATTATATCCAGCCATATAAGCAGCTTCAGGGCAATCCGGTAAAGGTGTTCATAAAGAAAGTTCTGCGCAAGATGATAAAGTTCTATATCGAGCCTGTTGTTTTCGAGCAGAATGACTTTAACGCGAATACCGTTGTGGTACTTAATACACTGCGCGAAAACGCAGCAAGTCCTGATATGAGCGAGCTGAGAGAAAGACTCGATATGCTCCAGCTTGAAAACAAGAAGCTTGCTCTCAGAGTTGAAAAGCTTGAGCGTGAGAATGAACAGCTTCGCGGAGATAACGGAAAGAGCAGACAGTCATGAGAATAATCCAGATTTTGACGACCATGTCTTTCGGTGACGCTATCGGAAACGACGCGATCGCACTTAAAGGAGCGATAAGCGATATGGGTTTCCAGACCGATATCTACGCCGAGAACATTGATAAGAGACTCCCGAACGGAACTGCTCAGAAGATAGAAAAGCTCCGCCGCGTAAACCGTGACGATATCATTCTCTACCACAAGTCAACGGGCACAGACCTCACATTCAAGATAGGTGATTACGACTGCCGCCGCGTGATGATATACCACAACATCACACCTCCCGAGTTCTTCCGGCCGTACAGCCCGACGGCTGCCGCTCTTACGGAATACGGCTACGAGGGCGTTGAGTATCTCAGGGACAAGGTAGAGTACGTTATGGCGGACTCCGCCTACAATAAGTCTGAGCTTGTGAAAATGGGGTATAAGTGTCCCATTGACGTAAGACCGATACTTATCCGCTTCAAGGACTACGAGCAGACCCCCGATGAGAATATAATGCGGATATTCGGAGACGGCAGACAGAATCTTATTTTTGTCGGCAGAATAGCGCCCAATAAGAAACAGGAAAACGTTATCCGCGCCTTCTTCTGCTACAAGAAGCTTGTTCCCGATGCAAGGCTCATTCTTGTCGGCTCTTATCTGGGAATGGAGAATTACTACGAGAGGCTCGTGAGATACGCAAGCGCTCTCGGACTCGGCAATGACGTTATCTTTACGGGACACATAAAGTTCAGCGAGATACTTGCATATTACCGCACAGCCTCGGCTTTTGTCTGTATGAGCGAGCACGAGGGCTTCTGCGTTCCGCTTGCTGAGGCAATGTTCTTCCGTGTGCCGATTATTGCCTATGATACAAGCGCTATTTCCGATACGCTCGGCGGAAGCGGAGTCCTCCTTGACAGCAACGACCCCGTATTTGCGGCACAGGTCATTCACAGGGTAATGACTGACGAAAAACTCCGCAGCGCTGTTATCGAGGGACAGACAAAGCGGCTTGCCGCCTTCTCATACGAAAATATTCGTGACATCTTTGAAAAACAGCTTAGAAACTTTATCGGAAAAGACAGATGATCCGAAAACAGAAAAGGAAAGCATGATGAAAAAGATAGGTTTTGTTATTCCGTGGTATGCCGACAGTATTCCCGGCGGCGCGGAAATGGAACTGCGTGAAGTGACCTCTCACCTCCACGCAGCAGGAATGAATATAGAGATACTTACCACCTGCGTCAAGGAATTCGGCGCGGACTGGAGCGTTAATTACTATCCCGAGGGCGAGGACAAGGCTGCCTCGGGCGTGACTATACGCAGATTCAAGGTAAGAAAGCGTGATACCGCGGCTTTTGATGCGGTGAACGCAAAACTCATGAGCAGGACGCCCGTAACGCCCGAGGAGGAGGATATCTTCCTGCGCGAAATGGTCAATTCCCCCGACCTCTGCGAATATATGCAGAGCCGCGGCGATGAGTACTCGCTTTTTGTATTTATTCCCTATATGTTCGGCACGACCTATAACGGCGTTAAGACGGCTCCGGAAAGATCCGTTCTTATCCCGTGCTTTCATGACGAGGCGTATGCTTATCTCAGCCGTTTCAGGGAGCTTTTCCCGAAGGCTGCCGGCATGATATTCAATGCCCAGCCCGAATCCGACCTTGCGGAGAGAATTTACGGCTTTTCACAGAGCGGCACAAAGACCATTACCATGGGTATCGGCATGGACACCGATATCACCGCCGACCCGACGGCTTTCCGCAGCAAATTTGGCATAAATGAGCCGTTTATCCTCTATGCGGGACGCAAGGACGAGGGCAAGAACGTTCACACGCTCGTGAAATACTACAGCGAATACATCAAGCGCCGCGATACCGACCTGAGACTCGTTCTCATCGGCGGCGGAAACATAAAGCTTCCCGAGGAGCTTCTGCGCAGCGGCAGGATAGTTGACCTCGGCTTTGTTGACAAACAGGACAAGTACAACGCTCAGGGCGCGGCAGAGTTCCTCTGTCAGCCTTCGCACAACGAGAGTTTTTCGCTCGTAATAATGGAGAGCTGGCTGTGCGGCAGACCCGTGCTTGTACACGAAGCGTGTGCCGTTACCAGAAATTTCGCGTCCGAGTCCAATGGCGGACTCTATTTCAGCGACTATTTTGAATTTGAGGGCTGTACCGATTATTTTCTGAATAACAGGGAAACGGCTGCTCTTATGGGAATAAACGGCATGAACTATGTCAGGAAAAATTTTGATTGGGACGTCATTACCGACAAATACCGGAAATTTTTCGCTGACCTGTGCGGAGAGGTTGAATGATGAGGAGAATTGCGCTTGTAAATCAGAGATACGGTCTGGAGGTAAACGGCGGCTCAGAGTACTATACACGCCTTATTGCCGAGCGTCTCACAGATCACTATCAGGTGGACGTAATAACCACAAAGGCAATAGACTATACAACGTGGGAAAACCACTATACTGCCGATGAGGAGAACATAAACGGAGTCCGCGTGCTGCGTTTTCCTGTTGACTCCGACCGCGCCAAGGACTTCAACGAGTATAACGGCGCGTATCTTGCTCAGATAGGAGAGGGCAGGTTCGATGAGGCGGCAGAGAAGGTCTGGTTTGAAAAGCAGGGGCCGTTCTGTCCGAAAGCCGTAAAATATATTGCTGAACACAAGGACGATTACGATGTTTTCATTTTCGTCACCTATCTGTACTATCTCACAGTCATGGGAATGCCCGAAGTTGCCGGAAAATCGGTATTTATCCCGACAGCTCACGAAGAACCGTTCATTCACTTCAAGACGTTTGAAAAGCTCTTTCCCATGCCCGAGGCTTATGTATTCCTCACGGACGAGGAAAAGGAGCTTGTTCAGGGGCTTTTCCACACGGAGAACATTCCCTGCCGCGTAATGGGTACGGGAGTTGACATTCCCTGTGAGCCTGACGAAAAGGCTTTCCGCAGCAAATTCGGCATAGAGGGCGAGTATCTCATTTATGTCGGACGGATCGACGAGGGAAAGAACTGCCCGATGATGTTCAGATACTTTGAGGAGTACAAAAAGCGTGATCCTCAGAGTGGACTGAAACTCGTGCTCATGGGCAAGCCCGTGTGTGACATTCCAAAGCACAAGGATATCATCAGTCTCGGATTTGTGAGCGAGGAGGACAAGTTCAGCGGGATCTCGGGCGCAAAGGCGCTTATTCTGCCGTCCAGATTCGAGAGCCTGTCGATATCCGTTCTTGAGGCGATGAGCCTTTATGTGCCCGTTATTGTGAACGGCGAGTGCGAAGTGCTCAAGGGACACTGCATAAAGAGCAACGGCGGACTTTACTACAACAGCTACTTTGAGTTTGAGGGAATCGTAAACTACATCTTCTCACACGATGCGGAATACGCCGCCATGCGCGAAAACGCAAGGAAGTATATCGACGATAATTACCGCTGGGAAGTAATTATGAAAAATTTCAGAGAGCTTATCGACAGCTTGTGTGAGGAGTAATACGGATTATGTTTATTTTGATCTGCGTTGTGGGATATATTGCTGCTCTGACGTGTTCGGTGGTGTGGTTTGAAAAGAGAAATATCGTGGAATCGGGCATTCTTGGAACTGTCCTGTGGATAATCTCGCATATATTTTCGAGCATGGGGCTTTTTGTCATTGATAAGTACACGGTTTTCAGAGCGGCGTTTGGAGCGATGGTGCTCGACCTGATACTGCTCGCGGTAACTGTGATAATACGAAGGGACAAGCCTTTCAGCATAAAGGGCCTTTTCAAGTGCGATCTTTCGCTGAAAGAGGTGCTGATACCGATACTGGTGTGCGCCGTGGCTGTGCCGTTTGCCGCAAAGAACAACGAGTTTTTCGGCATGGGGCAGGACGAGGGCGTTTACCAGACGCAGGCTGTAGGCTATATCAACGGCAATACCAAACGGCAGAAGGACTTTGACGAATACCACCTTCTTGAAACAGATGATGAGAGGACTGCGTTCGAGTTCAACGTGAGAAATCATCTCTACGGCTGGGATATAAGCTCAGCAAATTATCCAGATACGGTCTATGACTTTAATGTAAGTCCTGTTTCGGGAATCTACCACGGAATACCGAACTATTCCGCTCTCCTTGCGGCATGGGGGACTCTTTTCGGCATGGAGCACATGGCGGATATAAATATAATATTCTTCGTGTGTACCGTTTTCATGGTGTACTTTGTGTGCAGAAACCTGAAACTCAAAAAGCTCAGTTCGCTGTGTGCGTGTACGGCGGCGGCACTTGCGCCCGTGGTGATATGGGTGGCAAAAGGCTCGCTCACCGAGATGTTCCTGACGGTACTGCCGCTCACTTTCCTATATTTTATGACGGACTCCGAAAGACCTCAGCACAGGTGGCTTTCCATTGTGCCGGTCGCGGCTTTTGCCTGCTACCATGTTTCGATATTCACCATGGTGCCGATGTTCTTCATAATTTACGCGGCAATGTATCTTTTCACGCGGCAGAAGCAGTTTGCTGTGCTTATGCCGGTGCTGCTTGCCGGCTATCTCGCAAGCTTCTTCATGATGCGTCATGTTCAGCCGTTTTACACGATGAACAACTACAGGGACGTGTGTGTCGGAGTTATCGACGTTTACACCCTGCCGCTTGCCGTGTCGATAGCAGTTGCCGCAGGAGTTATTGCGTCGGCTGTATATATTTTCATTGTGCAGAGGAAAACAGCCGATGATTTCAGCGAGGAGGATATGCTCAGCAAGGCAGCCGACTCGATACTTTTCAGGATATTCCTCATTGCGCTTATAGTTTTGCCGATACTTTTCATTATTGCAAAGGGAATAATGAAGTACGAAAACTGGACGGGATTCAGCCACATCACGCTGCTCGGATTGGCAGCCAACGGCGGACTCCTGCTTGTAGTGCTCGGTATCATCTTTGCGGTCATATTCGCCAAGGATACCGCGCAGAGCACCTCGCGCCTTATTGTTTTTGTAATGTTTTTCTACTGCATACTCGTTTACTCGGCAGTACTCAGATACGAGATAGAGTACTATTTCTACTATTCGCGCTATCTTGCTCCGTTTATCCCTATCGCGGTCATTTTCAGCGTAATGGCGCTCGACCGCTTCGGCGGCAAGCTCATCTGTCCCGTGACTGCGGCAGGACTTATCTACACAATGCCATTCGATACATACCTTCTCACTCACAGAGACGATACGCGAATGGAGTGGAGCATTATGGACGATATCACGGACTTTATTGACGAGGGCGACAGCGTTGTTGTCGGCGGTTTTTACAGAGATCTGCTGTGGCTGCCGCTCGATGATATGACTGATGTCTCGATATATCCCGAGTACCCGCGCTACACCGAATACTACGACCACGACGGCTACAGCGACGGCGGAACGCTCGACCAGTTCTACAGATTGAGCCAGAGATCCGACCGCGTTCTGCTTGTGACCGATGAGATACAGGATCCCGAGTCGTTCGACCTTGTATATACGAACAGGGTCAAGTGCTCCGAGGATACGGGAGAAAGCGTAAACAAGTTCATTCCTATGCCCGAGAGCTTTACGGAAACGGAAAAAAACATCTACGTCTACAAGTTCAACAGATACCAGCTTGAATACACCGCCGCTGATGACTACACCAAGCTTTACGGCGTTTCGGCTCTTGAGGAGACATTCTGCTGGACAAATTCCGAGATCACCGAGCTTGCCTGCGGACTTTATCCGACCGACTACGAGCTTACGATAGACCTTGCCTTTGAAATGCCGCTTGGAGCTTATCAGGACAACAACAATCAGGTCACTGTTTATCTGAACGGCAAGGATATAGGCGCAAGAACGATATCGGGCGAAAACAACGGTCAGGCACTTCACTTCTATGTAAATGAGGAAGATGTTATCGATGGCAGAAACATTCTCACCATACGCTCGGAGCTCTGGGACGTTTCACTCATAGGAAACGATGAGAGCAGGATACTGGGAATACCGCTGGAATCGGTGCACTTTGCACCCGTGTGAAAGGAAGAATAAACTTATGAAGCTGATAATTCAGATACCATGTTATAACGAAGAAAAGACACTCGAACTGGCATATAACGACCTGCCGCGGCATATTGATGGTATTGATACTATCGAGTATCTTATCATAAATGACGGCAGCAAGGACAATACGGTCCAGCGCGCAAGGGAGCTTGGCTTTCACCATATCGTTTCGTTCAAGCGCAACAAGGGACTTGCAAAGGGCTTTATGGCGGGTATTGATGCCTGCCTCCACCTCGGAGCGGATATAATCGTCAATACAGACGCCGACAATCAGTACTGCGGCGCGGACATTGAGAAGATAGTTCGTCCTATCCTTGAAGAAAAGGCGGATATCGTCATAGGCGAGCGTCCCATTGACGATACAGAGCACTTTTCGTGGAAAAAGAAAAAGTTCCAGCACCTTGGAAGCTGGGTGGTAAGAGTTGCTTCCGGAACGGATATTCCCGATGCTCCCAGCGGATTCCGTGCATATTCAAGGGACGCGGCACTCCGCCTCAACGTAGTCAACGAGTACACCTACACTCTTGAGACCATTATTCAGGCAGGCAACAACAAGACTGCCATGATATCTGTTCCGATAAGGACCAATCCCGAAACGCGTCCGTCAAGACTCTTTTCAAGTATGTGGAGATACATGAAGCGCTCCTCAACGGTAATTACGCGCTCATTTGTAATGTATAAGCCGCTCAAATTCTTCTCGGCGCTCGGCGGCATACTCTTGCTTATCGGACTTATTCTCGGAATACGCTTTCTTGTGTTCATGGCAATGGGAGACGGTGACGGGCACATACAGTCGCTGATCCTTGTGGCGATAATGCTTATGATGGGATTCCAGACCATTGCCATAGGTCTGCTCGGCGACACTATCGCGGCAAACAGAAAGCTCCTTGAGGACGTTCAGTACCGCGTAAGAAAAATGGAATGCGCTCAGCCTGACGATAGTGAAAGCGGCACAAAGTAAGAGATGAAGCTGAAAAAACTGATAAAATTCATCGGAATGCCGCTTATGGTGTTCGCGTTCGTGTTCATTATAAAAAAGCTTATAGATATGGATATCGACATATCGCTTTTCCGGTCTGCATCGGTTACAGCGGCACTTATCATAGCCGCTGTCGGACTTACCGTGGTCATCATCACGGGAACTTTTCCGTGGACGGTGTTCACACAGTCGCTCTCGCAGAAGAAGATACCGTTTGCAACGGCTGTTCCGATATACACACAGTCGAATATCCTGAAGTATATCCCGGGAAATGTTTTCCAGTATGTCGGCAGGAACAAGCTTGCTTTTGACATGAACATCAGTCACGTTGACGTAGCCTGTGCGACCATTCTCGACATTCTTTTCTGCCTCATCTGGACGGGACTCATATCAGTCGCGCTTTTGGGGGGAAAAATTGCCGAAATGCTTGGCAAGTACGGCAGGAATATCCTCATTGTCGGCTGTATCGGCGTGGCTGCGGTCATTGCGGTCGCAGTTGTGATAAAGCTGAAATTCGCCGATAAGGTCAGGGAGTACCTTTCGCGCTATGAAAAAGCTTTCCAAAAGGAAAACCGCGGAAAATTCATGCAGGGAGCGTTCTACTATCTTTTCCACAATGCATTTCTCGCGGTAATGTACTTTTTCTGTCTGAAGCTCATAATGGGCGATACTCTGCCGGTAAGTGATATTTTTGCTCTGACCGGAGCATACCTGTTCGCGTGGATAATCGGCTTCATTACCCCCGGCGCTCCGGGCGGGATCGGTATTCGTGAGGGTGTTATGATCTTTGCCTGCGGGGATAAGTATTCCGACAAGGTGGTGCTTTTCGTCCTTGTCATGAGAATTTCCTCTATCATCGCAGATATAACGGGTTTCCTGATCGGAAAGATATGGCTTGCCGTTCAGAGAGCCAAAGCAGTCAGCGATTGACCGCTGACCACAACATTGGAGGAGTTGGCTTGTTCGGAAACATTAGGAGAGACATAAGACTTATAAAAGAGCGTGATCCTGCGGCAAGGAGCGCAATTGAGGTACTTCTGACCTACCCGAGTCTTACCGCGATAAGGAGCTACCGTATCGCACACTGGTTTCATATCCGCGGAATGAAAACGATAGCTCGTATGATATCACAGCGCGCCCGAAACCGCACGGGAATTGAGATACACCCCGGAGCGACTATCGGAAAGGGGCTGTTCATCGACCACGGAATGGGCGTTGTCATCGGCGAGACTGCGGTCGTGGGAAACAACTGCCTGCTGTATCAGGGCGTAACGCTCGGTGGTACCGGCAAGGACAAGGGCAAGCGTCACCCGACTCTCGGGGACAATGTTCTGGTCGGCTCGGGAGCAAAGGTACTCGGCCCGTTTACTGTCGGTAACAATGTCAAGATCGCAGCGAATGCGGTCGTGCTCAGCGCGATCCCCGATAACTGCACGGCTGTGGGAGTTCCTGCAAGAGTCGTGAAAATGAACGGAAAGAGAGTTTGTCCCGTGACAAGCGACATTGACCAGATCCATATTCCCGACCCTGTTTCGCTCGAACTATGCCGCCTTCACGCAGAAGTGGATTCGCTCAGAAAAGAGCTTTCAAAGCTGAAAGGGGAGCGGAAATGAAAATAATAAAGCACCCGTTTGCAGATTCGGTCGACAGCGCGGTAAAGAACGACCTGCCCATGCTCGCGGCGATATCTTTCAGCGGCGAGACAGCGATAGTTGCTCCGTCTGAGTCAGTCTGCTGCCACGAGGAGCTTCTCGGAGAATTCGGGGTCGGCGCGAAAAGCTTTTTCCTCCTGCGTTTCAACAGCAGGACAGCGGACTGGAGCTTTGACTGCCCCGATGAATACAAGTACATTTCTCAGCGCAGCGAACAGCTTGCTGAGTACTATAAGGACGGCGCGAGGATAATTCCGGAGTTTCTGGTGATGTTCGGCTATTTTTCGCGGCTGAACATTCTCAATGCACCGTCCGGTATATGGGATTTCTGAAAATACGAAAGGAAGAAATATTATGCAGCTTTACAATTCGTTATCGCATAAAAAGGAGGAGTTTGTTCCCCACGAGGCGGGAAAGGTAAGTATGTATACCTGCGGCCCTACCGTTTACCACTACGCGCATATCGGCAATCTGCGCAGCTATATCATGGAGGACGTTCTTGAGAAGTATCTGCGCTTCACGGGCTATGACGTTAAGCGCGTAATGAACATCACCGATGTCGGACACCTCACAAGCGACGGCGATACGGGCGACGACAAGATGCTGAAGGGCGCAAAGCGCGAGCACAAGACTGTCATGGAGATAGCAAAGTTCTACACGGACGCATTTTTCGCCGACTGTGCAAAGCTCAATATAAAGACCCCCGATGTTGTAGTTCCTGCGACGACTTATATTGACGAGTTTATCCGCGTGATAGAGACTCTCATGGATAAGGGCTATGCCTATGAGGCAGGCGGAAACATCTACTTTGACACGTCAAAGCTTGAAAAGTACTATGTTTTCAACGATTTCAAGGAGGAAGATCTCGCTGTCGGAGTCCGCGAGGGCGTTGAGGAGGACGAAAACAAGCGCAATAAGGCTGACTTCGTTCTGTGGTTCACCAAGTCAAAGTTTGACGATCAGGAACTCAAATGGGACAGCCCGTGGGGCGTGGGATATCCCGGCTGGCACATTGAGTGCTCCTGCATAAGCATGAAGAACCTCGGCGAATATCTCGATATCCACTGCGGCGGGATCGACAACGCCTTTCCGCACCACACCAATGAGATCGCGCAGTCCGAGGCTTATCTCGGACACAAGTGGTGCAATTACTGGTTCCATGTGCTCCACCTGAACACCAACAGCGGCAAGATGAGCAAGTCAAAGGGAGAGTTCCTCACAGTCTCGCTGCTTGAGGAAAAGGGCTATAAGCCGGTAATTTACCGTTGGTTCTGCCTGCTTTCGCATTACAGAAAGTCGCTGGTGTTCTCATGGGAGAATCTCGACAACGCGCGCACATCTTATAACAAGCTTGTTGAAAAGATCGCGCCGCTTACTGCTGAAAACGGCGGTGACATCGACAGCGCGGAGTTTGAACGTCTCAGAAAGAACTTCACGGACGCTCTCGACAACGACCTTAATACTTCGCTTGCGGTAACAGCTGTTTACGATGTGCTCAAATCCAAGACAAATGCTGCCACAAAGCTCGCGCTCATTGACGAGTTTGATAAGGTTCTCGGTCTTGATCTCACAGCGAACGCAAAGGAACTTGCGGAGCAGGCAGCCTCGGCTTCGAGCGATATCCCGTCAGAAGTCCTCGAACTTGTCGAGCAGCGCAAGGCGGCACGAAAGGACAAGAATTTCGCACTCGCAGACGAACTTCGCGGCAGGATCGCGGAACTCGGCTACGAGGTAAAGGAGACCCGTCAGGGAACAGAAATAAATAAGCTGTAAGAATTTGTATCGGCGGGAGCAGCGCTTATCCGCTGAATACAGGAAATAATAATTTCAAGGGTATCCGCAGGTTTGCAGGTACCCTTGCTTTTATGTCCGCAGATGATCGGAGCGGCTTGCATATGGGCTGAAAATGCGTTATAATATAACATAAGGCAACAGCGCAAAGCCGTAAGGAGGACTTTGTGCGTTAAGGAGGATAATATGAAAAGATACCTTTCAACTATACTGCTGACACTTGCGGCAGTGGTTTCGTGCATTTTTGTCGGCTGCGATATTGAGACATATCTCGCGGACGGCTCCTCGCAGACCGATGTCAGCACAGGTGCATATAACGAGACATCGGCGTATTCTGCCGACGAGACAAATACTGCGGCTGAAACTTCGTCTGCTGACGATCCTTACGTTGAGTATCACTTCCGCACGGAAAATCAGCTCATGCAGCACTTTCAAAAGCACGGCAGCGAGTTTGATGAGAGCTTCGGCTATGAAACCGCCGCCGACTACGAAAAGGGCGCGAGCGATGTTATCAACGACTCCGATTCGCTTTTCAAATACGAGGCTGAGGACGGTGACGGCGTTTATTACCTTGAGGGCACAAATGAGTTCGTCATTCTCTCGACAGACGGCTATATCCGTACATATTTTCGTCCGACCGCAGGCAAAAGCTACTTCGACAGGCAATGACCCGTTCCACGGCATATATGCAGATTTACGGCAAATTCTGCTGAATACTGCGTAAAAATGCCTGCCATGCGGCAGTCCGCCCGCGTTATCACCCGAAAGGAGCAAAAATGAACCCAAGACTTCCATATCTGCGTGACAAGACTTCGAGGCTGACTACTGCCCCGGGAGTTTACCTGATGAAGAATAAGAGCCACGAGATAATATATATAGGAAAGGCAAAGAATCTCAAAAACCGCGTCACGAGCTATTTCCGTGAGAATCCCGACCACACGCCGAAGGTCGCGGCAATGGTGTCGAACGTGTACGACTACGACTATATCGTAGTTGACTCCGAGTACGAGGCGCTGCTGCTCGAATGCAGCCTTATCAAGCAGCACAAGCCAAAGTACAATATCCTGCTGAAAGACGACAAGGGCTACCATTATATACGCATTACGGACGAGCCTTTTCCGCGGCTTACTACCGAAAAGAATACCCAGAAACCCGGAGAGTACCTCGGCCCGTACATGAGCGGATTTGTCCCTAAGCAGGCGGTCTATGAGGCGAACCGTGTTTTCATGCTCCCGACCTGCCACAAGAAGTTCCCGCAGGATTTCGGCAAGGGCAGACCCTGCCTGAATTATCACATCAAGACCTGCATGGGACTGTGCCGTGGATATATCAGCGAAAAAAACTACAACGCGACCATAAAACAGGCGGTCGAATTCATCAAGAACGGCAGTACAGAGTCTGTCGAGCGAATGGAGAGCGAGATGAACGCGGCTGCCGAGGCGCTTGATTTCGAGAAAGCGGCAATGCTCCGCGACCGCATAGCCGCCATGAAGAAAGCGTCCGAAAAGCAGAAGATAATCAACAACGGCGTTGAGACTGCCGATATCATCGCCTCTGCTGAGTTTTATGACGGGATATATATTTCCGTGCTCATGTACCGTGCAGGCAGGCTCTATGACAAGGCAGTCTACGAGTTTGATATCCCCGACAGCGGCGAGGATATCCTCACGCGGTTTATGACGCAGTTTTACTACGGAAAGAGCGATATTCCGCGGAATATCATCATTGAGCGCATTCCTGCCGATGAGGAGCTGATAAGTGAATTCCTCGAAAGGCAGTCGCTGCACAAGGTAACGCTCCACGTTCCGCAAAAGGGCAGACAGGCGGAACTGCTGCGGCTTGCAAAGAATAACAGCGCCGAGTATGCCGCGCTGAAAAACGACCGAACGGGCAAGGAGATAATCGCGCTGGAGGAACTTGGCAGGAGTCTCGGACTTGAAAAGCCGCCCAAGTACATTGAAGCCTACGATATCTCGAACCTCTCGTCAGAGTCGATGGTTGCGGGCATGGTGGTTTTCGAGGACGGCAGACCGCTGAAAAAGGCGTACAAGCGCTTTTCGGTCAAGCAGCAGGAGCACCAGAACGACTACGGCAGTATGCAGGAAGTCCTTCGCCGCCGTCTTATGCATATCGTCAGCGGCGAGGGTGACGAATACTTCACGCGTATCCCCGACCTGATACTCCTTGACGGCGGCAAGGGACACGTTAACGCTGTCGCGCCGATACTCCGCGAACTCGGGCTGAATATTCCGCTTTTCGGCATGGTCAAGAACAATAAGCACCGCACCCGTGCAATTGCCACAGGCGGCAAGGAGATACAGATAAACGGTCTGAAAGCGGCGTTCAATCTCGTTACGCGTATTCAGGACGAAGTCCACCGCTATTCGGTAAGCTATATGCACTCAAAGCACAAAAAAAAGACCTACGCCTCGGAGCTTACTACGGTAAAGGGCGTGGGCGAGAAGAAAGCCGCCAAGCTTATGATAGCCTACAAGACCAAGGAAAAACTGCGCGAGGCTACCCCCGAACAGCTTGCTTCAGTGGCAGGAGTGAATGCCGATGTGGCGCAGGAGCTTTGGGAGCTTATCCGGTCAATGTAAGAACAAGTTCCAAGCCAACCGCGGACGCTTTTGCTGTAATGTTAAATTCAGGTTAAATCTAAGCAAATCCTATTGACTATATGCGGATTTCACCTATAATATAAAGTGTATCTTTAAGTTATAGGAGCAACATATCATGGACGAAAAGTTTTCGATTTTCAACATCTTCACCCTTCTGGGCGGACTCGCATTCTTCCTTTACGGAATGAACGTAATGTCCACAGGACTTGAAAAACTCACGGGCGGCAAACTGGAGATAGCTCTCCAGAAAATGACTTCAAACATATTCAAGGCTATTCTGTTCGGAATGGGCGTGACCATTGCAGTCCAGTCATCTTCCGCAGTAACGGTAATGATGGTCGGCTTTGTAAACTCGGGCATTATGACGCTTGAACAGACTATCGGAGTCTGTTTCGGCTCGAACATTGGTACGACATTCACCGCATGGATACTCTGTCTCGGCGACGTAAAGGACACAGGAGTCGGCGGCGTGATGAGCTTCATTCTCAAAATGCTGAATCCCGATGCTTTTTCTCCGCTTCTTGCCCTCATCGGAATCATCATGATAATGATGTCCAAGAAGAACAAAAGAAAGGATATCGGACGCATTCTCGTGGGATTTTCGGTTCTCATGACCGGTATGGCGCTCATGTCCTCCTCCGTTGAACCGCTCAAGGAATCAGAGCAGTTCAAGAGTATGCTTACCGCTTTTGAAAATCCTGTGCTCGGCGTACTTGTCGGAGCAGCTTTTACGGGGATCATTCAAAGCTCTGCCGGCTCTATCGGTATACTCATGACATTCTCACAGCTTGATACTCTTACATGGAGCATGGCTTTCCCGATAGTCATGGGCTGCAACATCGGTACCTGCGTAACTTCTCTTATTGCAGCATTCGGTGTAAGCAAGAACGCAAAGCGCGTTTCATGCTTCCATATCCTCATAAATGCGATAGGAACACTCGTTATCCTGCCGGTAGTCTTTATCCTTGAAAAGTTTACGGGATTGTCAGAGATAATGAACTCTACCGTAGGCTATGTCGGGATCGCCGTAATGCACACTATTTTCAACGTTGCTATAACGGTAATATTCCTGCCGTTCACCAAGCAGCTCGTGGCTCTCTCAAAAATCATTATCCGCGACGGCAAGGACGATGACGAGGACGACGATAAGAAGATCATCGGCCTTGACGAGAGACTTCTCAAGACTCCCTCTGTAGCAGTTGAAGCCTGCCGCAATGCCACGGTAAAAATGGCTGAGCTTACAAAGGACACAATAGTTTCCGCACTCAATATACTTACCGCGTATGATCCGGAAAAAGCCAAGTCTGTTATCAAGCACGAGGACTTGATAGACCAGTACGAGGATAAGATAAACGGTTATCTTGTAAAAATTTCAAGGAGCAGCGTAACAGGACACGACAGCCGAATGGTTTCCAAGATGATGCACTGTACGGGCAACTTCGAGCGTATCTCAGACCACGCTGTAAATCTCGTGGAATCGGCTCAGGAAATGTACGAAAAGGGCATAAACTTCTCGCAGGAATGCCTCAACGAGCTTAACGTCATAACGGACGCTATCACGGAAAACATAAATAAAGCGTTTGAAACTTACACTCTGAACGACCTCGCCGAGGCTCACAAGATAGAACCCCTTGAAGAAGTGGTTGACGGACTCAGCACAGAGCTTAAAAACCGTCATATCCGCCGCCTCCAGAATGACGAGTGTACCGTTGAGCTTGGATACATCTTTCAGGATATCCTCACGAACCTTGAGAGAATATCCGACCACTGCTCCAACATCGCAGGCTGTATCATCGAGACCGACGAAAAGACGAATATCCACGCGTATCTGCACGATGTAAAGGAGAATGACGAGACGTTCCGCAGGGAATACCAGACCTACGCACAGCAGTACTTCCCGCGTCTTTCGGACTACACTCCCACTGTTAAATAATGAGAACTGCGCAATATTGTACAATTCTCACAAATAACGCATAAAAATTTGTTCTGCTTTTTTTGGCAAACCACTTGCAAATTATCAAGATCCGTGGTATAATATTAAAGCTAATTGAATTATAACGGCTAAACCGTCAAACATAATCACTCGGAGGTATTTAATATGTCATTACTGGAAATAATCATGGGAATCGTGATACTTGTACTGAGCGTTGTTACTGTTATCGTTTGTCTCTCTCAGGATCAGAAGTCGCAGGACAGTATGTCGGCGGCTCTTACAGGTGCAAGCACGGATTCATTTTACGGTCAGCACGAGGGCAGATCAAAGGAAGCAATACTTAATAAGATTACAAGAGCTCTTTCGATTATTCTTTTCATCGCTGTGCTCGTTGTCAACATCATACCGCTTTTCACAGACAAGTAATCCCAAGCCCCGTGACTATGTCATGGGGCTTTTTGTTCATAACACGGATACTGCATTTCCCTGCGGCTGAGCCCGCCGTGCAATGCAGAAGAAAGGAGAAAAAATGGCCGGAGGAAAGTCAAAGAAAAAGAGATCATCAGTTAAAAAGGATCCCGCAGGATCCAGCGTGGAAACATATAAAAACAAGATCGTCACTTTTCTGAAAAAGCATGACAAGAAAACCATGCAGCTCTCGCAGCTTGAGGCTAAGTGCAGAACCAAAAAGGGCGGACGCGAGAACTTCGCGGAGGCTTTTTCACAGCTTCGCACAGAGGGCGTTGTCATGGTCAGAAAGGGCATGAATGTTGCCCTTTGCTCGCGGATGAACGTGTTTGCCGGAACTGTCTCGCGTTTGAGCAGAACTTTCGGTTTTGCAACGTCCGACAGCGGCACGGAATACTTCATTCCCGGAAAGTTCATGCTCGGTGCAATGCCCGGAGACAGGGTGCTGATCTCCGAGATAGTGTCGCGCACGGACGAGCCTGAGGGCGAAGTCGTTGATATTCTCAGCTTCGGCTCGCAGGAGCTTACCGGAAATATCGTCTATGACTCGGATATCCCGTATCTCGTGCCTGATACGGCTTCAAACAGCCACCTTTCCATTGACGCGGCGCAGAGCGTTCCCTTTGAGGCAGGCGACAAGGTGCTTGCGGAGATAACTCACCGCGGCCGCCGTCATGCCGAGCACAAGGTCAGAATAGTTTCTGTTTTCGGCAGCTCCGACAAGGCTGCCTCATGCGCGGAGGCTATCGTAGCCCTCCACGGCGTACAGACCGAATTTTCGGAGGAAGTCCTCAAAGAGGCGCGTAAGATCGCCGAGGGAGGCATACAGGAGTATAACTTCAACAACCGCGAGGATCTGCGCGGAATGACCATTTTTACCATTGACGGCGCAAGCTCGAAGGATCTCGATGACGCGGTGTCTGTTGAAAAGACTGACAACGGTTGGAAACTCGGGGTTCATATCGCCGATGTTTCGCACTATGTAAGGGGCAACAGCGCTCTCGACAAGGAGGCTATGTCGCGCGGAACGAGCATTTATTACGCCGACAAGGTTATCCCGATGCTGCCGAAGGAGCTTTCCAACGGTATCTGTTCGCTCAATCCGAACGAGGACAGGCTTACGCTTTCGGCGTTCATGGAGCTTGACAAGAGCGGCGAAATGCTCTCATATCGCTTTGCAAAGAGCGTTATCCGTTCGAGGGTAAAGGGCGTGTACACCGAGATAAACGCGATCCTGAAGGGAGAGGAAACTCCCGAGATCGCCGAAAAATACAGCGGAGTCCGCAATGAGATAGCGCTTATGAACGAGCTTGCGGATATCCTCATCGAAAAGAAAAAGCGCCGCCACGCGCCCGAGATCGACACGACCGAGAGCATTCTCGTCATTGATGAAAACGGCGTGTGCTGTGACGTTCTTCCCCGCGAAAGGGGCAAGGCTGAGTGTATCATAGAGGAATTCATGCTTACTGCAAACGAAGCCGCCGCCAAGCTTGCGAGGGAGAAGAAAGTTCCGTTCGTGTACCGCATACACGAAGCTCCGCCCGAGGAAAAGGTAGAGAGGCTGCATGAAGTCCTGCCCAAACTCGGCTTTGAGTGTCCGCAGTTCAACGAATTCAAGCCTGTTCACGCAGGTATGATACTTGAACAGGCGCGCGGTACGGACAAGTTCGAGGCGGTGAACCTCATGGTTCTGCGCTCAATGGCAAAGGCGAAGTATTCGACCGAGCCGCTGGGACACTTTGGTCTCGTGCTTGAGGATTATGCGCATTTTACTTCGCCGATCCGCCGCTATCCCGACCTTGCGATACACCGTATAATCACCGATATCCTTGCAGGCTACGGCAGCGAGTGGCTCAACAAGCGCTACAGCGGATTTGCTGCAAATTCCGCAGAACGCTCCTCAGCGGCAGAACTGAGGGCGGTCGCGATCGAGCGCGAGTGCGATGACTGCTACATGGCGGAATACATGAAGGCGCACATCGGCGAGAGCTTTACCGCAAGGATCTCGGGCGTTACCGAATTCGGATTCTACGCGGAACTTCCCAATACTATAGAAGGGCTTATCCACATCAGAACTCTGCCGGAGGGAGAATACGACTATTCGGAACCGGTCTCTCTTACAGAAAAATTCAGCGGAGTCACCTATACCCTCGGCATGGAGGTAAAGGTTATCTGCTCGGCAGTTGACGTAAACAGCGGACGAATAGATTTCGTCCTTGACAGTGAGGAACAGGAGGATTAACATGAAAAAAACATTGTGTCTGTTATCAGCACTTACCGCCGCGGCTCTTGCTTTGGCAGGCTGTGAAAAGAAAGCTGTTGATGAAACATCTTCAGCTTCCCCCGTAAACGAAACCACCTCTGCCGCAGACACGGCAGGAGATACAAACGCAGAGCCTGACCCGCTCGCTCCCACAGAAGAAAGCACCGAGGCTGAAAACGAGCCTGTTGTAAACGGTGTGAGCACGGTAGTGACGGGCGGCGGCGATCTTTCGACCACGACCACGGACTCAGCGGAACAGCCCGACCCGCTCGGCGGCGGAGCTTTCCAGTATGACGCTTACGGCGCAGTTGTTTTCAACGAAGATTATACCACCCAGAGCGACAGCGTTCTTATGGCGGCAGCACAGGCTCTTTACGAGTCGGCTTGTCAGACCCAGTGGAATTTCACGGTCGGCTGTCCCTACAGCGTTGACATGGACAACTATATCGAAAACGAATTCGGCTGGCAGTTCCACCTTATAAATGACGGAGTTACCACTTCTTTAGCCGATGTCGAGAGCGATTACTATAAGGTTTTCAGCGACCGTTACCCGAATCCGCTTTCAGAGGTGTACTGTGACGGAACTGACGGAGTTTATGCTCTCGGAGCGGAACGCGGAATGAATATTTTCTATGCATATTCGCAGGTCACTTCTATCGACAGCCGCAGCGGCGATGAGATATTCTTCACCGTTGTAAGCCACTATGACGGCTCGGACAGAACGGGTGAAGCCTATGACGAATCGCAGACTTTCTCCGCAGTTATCGGCGAGGACGGAGTCTGGCGCGCAGGACAGTTCACCCTCCCATACTAAGACTTACTTTAAAGTACCCGAATTCTGTTCGGATACTTTTTTATATCCGATGAACCGCTCCTTTGCTTGACGTATCGGATGTAAAGTGGTATAATAAAATGATTGCCGATATAAGGCGAATTATCGACAACTATTGATTAAAGGAGATGCAAAAATTGGGTAAATATTTTGGCACAGACGGTTTCAGGGGAAATGCTAACGAAAATCTCACAGCAGACCACGCTTATAAGGTAGGTCGCTTTCTTGGTTGGTACTATGGTGAATTGAAAAGACGCAGCGGAGATGATACTCCCGCTCGTATTGTTATAGGTAAGGACACACGCCGTTCAAGCTATATGTTTGAGTATTCACTTGTCGGCGGACTCACGGCTTCGGGTGCCGACGCATATCTGCTCCATGTTACCACAACGCCCTCGGTGGCATATATTTCGCGTGTTGACAGTTTCGACTGCGGAATCATGATCTCCGCGAGCCACAATCCCTATCACGATAACGGTATCAAGCTTATCAACGGTAACGGCGAGAAAATGGAGGACTCCGTCATTGAGCTTGTTGAAGCTTATCTTGACGGCAGACTTGAGGCTTTCGGCGAAAAGTTCACCGAGATACCTTTTGCAACGGGCGCAAAGATCGGCAGAAGCGTCGACTATATTTCCGGCAGAAACCGCTATGTCGGCTATCTCATCTCTCTCGGAATGTACTCTTTCCGCGGCATGAGGATAGGTCTGGACTGCGCGAACGGTTCTTCGTGGAATATCGCAAAGGCAGTTTTTGACGCTCTCGGCGCTGAGACTCACGTTATAAATGCCGAGCCGAACGGAACAAATATCAATAACAACGCAGGCTCTACCCATATTGAAGTTTTGCAGAAGTACGTTGTTGAGAACGGTCTTGACGCAGGATTTGCCTACGACGGAGACGCAGACCGCTGTCTCTGCGTTGACGACAAGGGTGGGATCATTACAGGCGACCATATCCTCTACATATACGGCAGATACATGAAGGAGCGCGGCCGCCTCATCAACAACACCGTTGTTACCACAGTAATGTCTAATTTCGGACTTTACAAGGCATTTGACGAGATCGGCGTTGAATACGCAAAGACCGCTGTCGGCGACAAATATGTTTACGAATACATGAAAGAACATGACTGCTGCCTCGGAGGAGAACAGTCGGGACACATCATTTTCTCAAAGTATGCGTCAACGGGTGACGGAATTCTCACAAGTCTCAAGATGATGCAGGTCATCATGTCGCGCGGCAAGAAGCTCAGCGAACTTGCAGCTCCGCTCGTGGTTTATCCGCAGGTTCTTGAAAACGTAAGAGTAAAGGATAAGTCCGCGGCTCAGGCTGATCCGGAGGTTCAGGCTGCCGTTAAGGCTGCTGCCGAAGCTCTCGGCGACACCGGCAGGATACTCGTCCGCGAGAGCGGTACAGAGCCGCTCGTCCGCGTTATGGTCGAGGCAGAGAACGAGGATATCTGCCACAAGTACGTTGACTCGGTCGTTGACATTATCAAGAAGAACGGACACACGATATAAGATCATTTCTAAGCATATCAGTGCACATAAAGGTGAATTATTATGAAAAAACAGGCTTTTAATCCATATCTCCCACTCTATGCCTATATTCCCGATGGAGAACCGCATCTTTTCGGCGACAGGGTGTATATTTACGGTTCATGCGACAAGGAGGGCGGCGAGACCTTCTGCATGGGCGATTACACGGTTTATTCCGCTCCTGTCGATGATCTTGCCGACTGGAGACAGGAGGGCGTTATTTACCGCGCCGAGCAGGATCCCGACTATGGTGAGCGTAAGTATATGTATGCTCCCGATGTGGTTCAGGGCAATGACGGCAGGTATTATCTGTACTACTGTATGTCGGGCAGTTTCGGATTCGGCGGCTATTACGGCCCTATCTCCGTTGCGGTTTGCGATACTCCTGCCGGAAAGTACGAGTATCTCGGCTTTGTGAAGTATCCCGACGGCGCTCCCATGAAGAAGTATGTCTGCTTTGATCCGTGTGCCTTCAATGATAACGGAACTATCCGTATCTACTACGGCACGCAGTTTCAGAACGAGACAAATGACGTTCTTGCGGCAGACGAGGCAAAGCTTAAAGAGGTAATGCAGCGTTTCGGCAAGACTGCCGAGGAGATACTCGCGACAGAGGACAATGTAAACGGCGCGTGCATGGCAGTCCTTGAGGACGATATGCTCACAGTAAAGGGCGAGCCGTGCCACATTATCCCATACGAGGCGGATTTCGGGGGACATGAGTTCTTCGAGGCAAGCTCCATGCGCAAGGTGGGCGATAAGTACTATTTTGTCTACTCCTCGCAGAAAAATCACGAGCTTTGCTATGCGGTAAGCGACCGTCCCGACGGCGGATTCACCTATGGCGGAACTATCGTCTCAAACGGTGACGTAGGTCTCAACGGCAGGACTGATGAGGAAAGGCTCAACATGACGGGCACTACCCACGGCAGTATCATTGAAATAAACGGCGAGTGGTATGTTTTCTACCACCGTCTCACGCACAAGTCCGACTACAGCAGACAGGGCTGTGCGGAGAGGATAGAGATAGCTCCGGACGGAAGCATAAAGCAGGTCGAGGTGACTTCATGCGGACTCAACGGCGGCGCACTTATCGGAAAGGGCAGCTATCCCGCGGCTATTGCCTGCAACATCACAAACGGTCATATGCCCCACGGCTCGAATAAGATATACACCGACAGCTTCCCGAACGTAAATCACGCAGTCAGAGCTGACGGCGAGGTCGAGCGCTTTATTGCCGAGATAAGCAGCGGCACGCTCATAGGATACAAGTATTTCAGCTTTGAGGGCGCAAAGAGTATCACTTTAACAGTCAGGGGAAAGGGCAGCGGCAGAGTTTCAGTCCGCACAGCCGCTGACGGAGACGAGGTCGCGTCCGTGAATATTTCCGCAGCCGATGACTGGACTGAATTTTCTGCTCCGCTCAGCATTGCGGACGGAGTTTTCCCGATATATCTCGTTTTCGACATTGACGGTGAGACTGCTCTCAGGGACATCAGCTTTGAGTAACGGGCAAGTTGTAGATTATGTCAAATGAATGCATAGGCGGATATCCTTATTTGGATAAATACTGGAAAACTGCTGAAAAAACTTGACTTGCCGCTTTTTCGGTGGTAAAATTAGTGGTGCAGCACCGTGGGGAAATGTCGGTGTTTTTAGTAAATAACAGCGGAGGAACACTCCTGCTGATGGAATTTTGCATAAAACAACGGAGGTAAAAATGGCTAAAAAAGATGAGCGTAATCTCAATATTACAATAAAAAATCAGGAGGAAGAAAAGGGAAATCTCCTTATCTCCATATCTGATGTGCTGAAAAACATGAAGCGTTATCTTGCTGTATGGTTAGTTGCGGCAATTGTTTTCGGAATCATCACAGCCTGCTATGTAAGCTACAAGACCTCGTCGTATTCTGCGCCGATCAATGCGCTCGTAAGCTTCAGCTATGACGGCATCGAAAAGGGTAAAGACCCCTCGGGCAGAGATTTTGATATCAACTCTGTCAAGAATCCTACCGTTGTAACAGCAGCACTTACCGAGCTTAACATGGATATCAGCCACCTTGACGGTATCAGAGAGGGCATCACTTTCAGCGGATTTATCCCCGAGGATGCTATCAACAGGATCACGGCTTACAAGAGCGTTTACGAATCAGGCGCAAACGGAAGCCTCAGCGCGGCTGAAGCAATGCTTGACGTGACATATTATCCCACCAAGTTTGAGATAAACTTCGATTACAGCAAGGCGGGTCTTTCAAGAAAAGACGGCGTTCAGGTGCTCAATCAGATACTTGAGTGCTACAAGGATTACTTCTACGACCAGTACGGTTTCAACAGCTCTCTCGGTATCGCTGTTCCTGCGGTCTCCTACACAGATTATGACTACGCGGAGCAGGTAGACGTATTCAGAACAACGCTTGAAACTCTTGAAAGATACATCAAGCAGCTTGCAAACGATGATACGACACTTTTCCGTTCAACAGCTACAGGCTACACATTCAACGACCTCTATCAGGCGGCTACAACTATCGAGAGCATTGACCTTGACAGAATTTCTTCCTACATCAGCGTAAACAATATCACAAACGACAAGGAAGCTTCCATAGCGTACTATGATTACAGAATAGAAAACCTTACCCGTACTCAGGCTCAGCTTGAGGAGCGTCTTGCCTCGGTGAACGCATCGATCGCACAGTACCAGAAGGACGCGGTAATAATCCTCAACGGCGGCGATTCTCCCGATGCGTCATACACACAGACCTCGGATGAATACGATAAGCTTTTCGAGAATTACAACAGCATTTCGACCGACCTTGCAAGTACAAAGCAGAATATCGAGTTCTACAAGGCGAGAAGAGAGGCTCTCAACGGCGATAGGAACGCTACTTCCAAGCAGAAGGAGCAGGTCGAGGCAGACCTTGCGTCACTCAGCGAAAAACTCAGCAATCTCGTTTCTCTTACGGAGCAGACTGCCGATGAATACTACGAGGACGTTGCATTTGCAAATGCCTACAGCATTCTCGTGCCCGCGGTAAACAGTGCCGGAGCTACTCTCCATTCGATAATCAGCTCGTGCCTTATGCCTGTTATCATGGTCGAGGCGCTCGTGTTCGTTGTTTATCTGATCGCGGCATTTGTTAAGTCGCTCAAACTCAAGCCTAAAAAGAAAGCGGCAGAGGGTGACGACGATGATGAAGCAGCAGAGCCGGAAGAAGCGGCTGAGGCTGTTGCAGAGGTCATAGAGGAGGTTTCCGCAGAGGAAACTGACAAGACCGAAACTAAAAAGAAGAAGTAAAACAATTAAGATAAAGACCGGTATCCACATCTGCGGATACCGGTTTTTGGTTTATTGCTATAGTGCTATAATTAAAGAGGTTTGTGCGAAATAATTTTATAAGACTATTGCAAAATGTAGATAAATGATGTATAATAGTGAATAGTATTAAAATCGGGTATTTTGGCTTCCGCCGCCCGAAAAAGGAGGAACAACATTGGCTAAATCAAAAGCCTCTGCCGCTAAGCCGAAGAAAAACAGCTTCAGCACAGCGCAGAGAAAAAAAACGGTTGGGAATGTAAAACCCCAACGCACCGCCGCAGATGTGATAGCCGAGAAAAGAGGAAACAAGTACAAGCCGCTGTATTACCTTGCAGCGTTCTTTATTCCGTTTTTTCTTACGCTTATCGCGTACATCAACTTTGATGTTTATCCGTTCGGCGATCGCTCCGTGCTTACGCTCGACCTGAACGGTCAGTACATCTACTACTTTGAGGCACTCAGAAAGGCTTTCTGGGGCGACGGAAGTGTATTCTATAGCTGGAGCCGAAACCTCTCGGGCGGATTTATGGGTATTATCGGCTACTACCTTGCAAGCCCGTTCACGCTTATTGTAATGCTCCTGCCGAGAAAGATGATCCTCGAAAGCATTATGATAATGCAGATGTGCAAGGTCGGAGCCGCAGGTCTGACTTTCTGCATTTATGCGCAGAAGTCCAAGGGACTCAAGCCCCTCCAGTCGCTGCTGTTTTCAAATATGTACGCTATGATGGCTTACATAGTTATCCAGCTCATCGACCCGATGTGGATAGACGGCCCTATATTCCTGCCGCTTATCATTCTCGGCGTCGAGTATCTCATTGACGACGGCAGAAAGATAAACTACATTATCCCCACAGCGCTCATGTTCATTGCAAACTTCTATATCGGATTCATGATCGCTATTTTCGTGGCGCTTTACTTTATCTACTATCTTTTCTTCGGAAAGACGAAAAAGTACAAGGACGCGGCTGAATACGCAAAAACTATCGGTGTAATGGTCGGTTCTACGGTAGTTGTCATGATGTGCAGCATTATCATGATACTGCCGGTGTACAACGCTCTTGCACTCGGTAAGTTTGACTTCTCCGTACCGGACTACAGCTTTAAAACAATGTTCAACCCCATTGAGCTTGTGGCTTGTATGCTCCCGAACCAGTACTACTCGGTAAACGTTGATACAGGTACGGGATTCTACGGCAGACCCGAGATCTACTGCGGAGTTCTGACATTCATGCTGCTGCCGATGTACGCATTCAACAAGAAGATCAAGGCTAACAGAAAGATAGGTCACGGACTTCTCCTGTTCGTGCTCCTGTTCAGTATGTACATCAAGCCTATCAATATGCTCTGGCACGGCGGTCAGGATCCTAACTGGCTCCCTTACAGATATTCCTTCATTCTCTCGTTTATCATGGTTTCCATGGCGGCGGAGGTATTCTCAAAGCTTGACGGCTATGAGAGCGAAACTGAGGCAAAGAAGTCGATCCTTCCGCTCAGTATCTCAGCGGGGATCGTTGCTGTTCTGACCCTTACGTTCACCATGGTGATGAACTACTACAAGAACTACAAGGAAAAGAACGGCATTACGGGATATTCTATTGACGGCAGCGGATTTTTCGCTTATAACGAAAGCAAGTACAAGTACGTTGCCACAACTCCCTATACCGATACAATGGATTACGGAAGCGACAAATGGGACGAGCTTTGGCTCGGCACTATCGCATTCGGTATCGTGCTCCTCATTGCGTATTTTGCGCTTACATATTTCTACACAAGCACCAAAAAGCAGACTCACAAGAGGATCGCGACTGTCTGCATGGCTGCACTCATAGCTTTTGAGGGCGGCTACAACTGCTACGACTCGTTCCGTAAGATCTACAAGGAAGTAGGCAACTCCGACAAGAAGTCCTACACAGAGATAATCAGCGCTCCTGACGTAGTTCAGCAGCTCAAGGACTACGATGACGGTTTCTACCGTGCTGAAAAGACCTACAGCAGAATGGTAAACGATAACCTTGCTTACGGACTCAAGGGCATTTCGCACTCAAGCTCAGTCATGAATGCGCGTGCTATCAAGTTCATCGAGGCTATGGGTTACTTTACACAGAGTTTCGAGTCAAAATACGAGGGCTGCAACCCCATTTCAGACTCGCTGCTCGGAATCAAGTATGTTCTCGATGATCCGACCAGAAATTCATCATCATCGAATATGCTCGATTCTTCGTACCAGAAGGTTTTCTCGACAACCTACACAAGGGACAATGACGTTACTTCAAACGTTGACGTTTACGAGAATCCGAACGCACTCAGTATCGGCTACATGGCTGATGACGATATCACGATACTTACAGGACTCGGCAACGATAATCCTTTCAACAGCCTGAACAACTTCCTCAGCTCGATGACAGGCAATACCGCTGATTATTCAACAGTACCGATAGTGCCTAAGCAGTACTATGTTCCGTTTGACTATCAGGTATCCTATGACGAGTCAAAGGTTTATCTCCACGATTATACCAACACAACAGGCACTGTTCACGACTGCTACGAGGCATTTGCCGGAGTTGATGACGCAGTTGTAAACGTTCATGTAACAGTTCCCAAGGACGGCGATATCTATATGCACCTCGGCTCAGAGATGAGAAGGGCGTGCAACGTATGGGTGTCTTCCGAGAAGGACGAGAACGGCGAGTTCATCAACCACAAGGGTTACGGCACATACTTCAACACCAATTCATCGCCTATCGTAAGAATGGGCCCGTTTGAGGCAGGTACTGAAGTCGAGATAAGATTTACTATCCAGCCCTCGAACGGCAGCACCTACACGGGAAGCAACGAGTACCTCATGGTAAGAAAAGAGAGCGGATTCAATTTCTACTATCTTGATGAAGAAGCTTTCACAGAGGACATCAACAAGCTCAAGCAGAATGAGTGGGTCCTCGATACAGAGAAGTCCAACGACCGTTACCTTGTGGGCGATGTAGACGCTCAGGAGGGTCAGATACTCATGACGAGCATTCCCTACGAGCCGGGCTGGAAGGTTCAGGTGGACGGCAAGACTGTTGACAGCCTTGTAGTAAATCAGAAGAATGCCGACGGCACAACAACTCTCAGTAATGCTGAGGGCGATACCGGCGAGATAATCGTGCTCAATGCGCTTATCGGAATAAAGCTCCCCGCAGGTCATCACACAGTTTCAATGAAGTATACTCCTCCCGGATTCAATGCAGGCGTATTTACTCTGATCCTCGGCATTGCGGTGATCGTGCTGCTCTACATATATGATTCAAAGCACAACAAGATCATTATCGAAAGACGCAGGGACAGAGAGCTTATAAAGAAGGCTAAGGACGATCCGGAGGCTGTCAAGGCTGAGATCGAGGCTGCTGAAAAGGCTAAGAAAGACGTGAAGATTATCAAGTCCAAGGGCGAGGTCGCGAGGAAGATCCCGGACGAGCCTGAGAAAAAGGACGAGGGATCCGAAAAGCCTAAGTCTGAGGACGAAAAAGCAAACGAGCTTGCCCAGAAGGCTGAGGAGAACATAAAGGCTCTTGAAAAAGAGGCTGCGGCAGAACAGGATAAGGAGGCGGAAGTTTCCGAGGAGGAGACTGCTCCGAAGAATGAGAAAACTCCTGAACCGCAGAATGCTCCTAAGCAGAAGAACGGCGGCAAAAAGAAAAAGAAGAAGTGATTTCTGAGCAGGACGGTTGACCGTCCTGCTTTTTTGTTATAGTTTTCATAAGGGAACGCTTTGAGGTTATATGCGGGACTTTGCCCCAAACCCCACCAAAGGCTCTGCCTTTAGGATCCCGTTATTATTAGGATCTTTTTGCTTTTTGTGCAAAATAACCATTACATTTTATTGGGGAATATGTTATAATTATAGTAATATAACAAAGAGGAGGGGCTGTATATGTTTAAGGTCAATGATGTCGTGATGTATGCTTCGTATGGAGTTTGTGAGATCGCGGCTATAGAGGAGAAGGATTTCAGCGGAGAAAATGTCGAATACTACATTCTGCGCCCGATCAGTGACAGCAGGAATACGTTTTATGTTCCGACAAATAAGGAGGCTCTCACTCAGCAGATGCGCAGAGTTTATACCAAAAGCGAGGTGGAGGAGCTGATAAAGGCGATACCCGATGCCAAGCTTATCAATATCGACGACGATTCGCAGAGAAAGGAAAAATTCCGCGAGATCATCAGCGGCGGCGACCGCGAGGAGCTTATAAGGCTCATCAAGACCCTGTTCAGCCGCAGACAGGAGCTTGCACAGCGCAACAAGCGGCTTCGCGCGGCAGATGAGAAGTTCCTGAATGACGCGGAGAATATGCTCCATGACGAATTTGCCTACGCGCTGGGAATAAAAAAGGACGAGGTAATTTCCTACATAAGGTCGCATACGCAGGTGTGATAACTGCGCGGACAAGCAGTGATTTTTCAAGATAAAGGTAAGGCAGAGCCGTGACGGTTCTGCCTTATTTTTGTAAAAATGAAATTCTTATTTACATGATCTGCTTAAACGGCGGATTATATTAAAAATAAAATAGACAATATTGCTAAAAGGTCGGGGCGAAATTCTACACGCGGATTTTGGCAAACTGCACAAATCACATTGACTTGATTCTACAAATATGATAAAATATAAATATCAATAACATCAGGGCTATCTGCACTATAAACCCTGATATCGCAGAGGCGCTTATTGCGCCGAATGTCAATAGTAACTGGGAGGGTATTACTATGTTTAATCTTTCAAAAACGCTCAAGCGTATCGTGAGCGTTTCGGCTGCTGCTGTATGCCTTATCACGGGCGTGCACTTCACTCCTGATTCGGAGAAAGTCACAGCAGATGCTGCAAGCGGCATGAACGCTTTCGAGATCACTCAGGACATGAAGATAGGCTGGAATCTCGGAAATTCGCTTGACGCTACAGGCGGCTACGGCTACACAGGTCTCAAAACCGAAACCTCGTGGGGCAATCCGAAAACCACAAAGGTCATGATAGACACGGTAAAGGCTAAGGGCTTTAACACCGTCAGGATCCCCACAACATGGTATCCGCATCTTGATGTCAACAACAATATCGACAGCGAGTGGATGGCAAGAGTTCACGAGATAGTCGATTATGCTGTAAGCAACGATATGTATGTTATTCTCAACGTTCACCACGAGGAGTGGGTAAACGTGGATCAGTTCACCGACGCGACCTACGCAGAGGCTGAAAAGAAGCTTTCGGCTATATGGCAGCAGGTTTCCGATGAATTTGCAGACTATGACCAGCACCTCGTTTTTGAGGGCATGAACGAGCCGCGTCAGCTCAACAATTCCAACGTTCAGCAGTGGGGCAACGGCAGCGGCGACAACGGCTACACATGGAACTACATCAACAAGCTCAACAACGTATTTATAAATACTGTAAGAGGTCAGGGCTCGGCTGAGAACAAGGAGCGTCTCCTCATGATCCCCGGCTACTGCGCTTCATCTGACCTTACGGCTGTAAGAAACATCTCTGTTCCCGAAAATTCGGGCAATATCGCGCTTTCCGTACACGCATATGCGCCCTACTACTTCACAATGGCAACAGATGACAAGGCAAACCACAACTATCCCGGCAAGAGCGGCTGGGGCGAGGACTATTCCTACGCGCTCAATACGCTTTTCAGCGGTCTCAAGCAGATCTCTGACGAGAAGAACACTCCCATTGTTATCGGCGAGTTCAGCTCATCAAATTTTGACAACACCGATTCGCGCGTTGCATGGGCTAAGGACTACATTACTCTCGCCAAAAAGGCAGGATTCCCCTGTATGCTTTGGGATAACAACGTAGAAATAGAAACTAATCCCACAGGCGAGGCTCACGGATATCTCAACAGAACAGCAGGCGGTACAACATGGTACAGCGAATCCGAAAAAGTCGTTGATATGCTTATCAGTACAGTCAACGATCCCACGATCCTCTGGGCAGGCAAGGAAAATGTCGTAAAGACCACAACCTCAACAACAACTGTAACTACTTCCGTGACCGAGACCTCTGCCACATCGGTAACGACAACAACTGTTACTTCATCTTCAACTCAGACGACCGTTACCACACAGGCAGGCGGCAGCAAGGTGGTCGAGGCTGAACTCACAAGGCTCGATAACGGCGTTTCGTTCAAGCTTAACGGCGCTGACGCGGTTGAAGTCACTATTTCCGCAAATTCAAACGGCGGCGGCAACGGAGCTTTCGACTGCAACGACCTTTCGGGCGAGTACAACCAGTTCGGCGCGTTTACCTTTGACATGAACAGCGGAACTTACACATTCAGACAGAGCATGGAGGGCATTGAGGCACAGAACGATACTGTTTCTGTTCACATCTGGTGGAACAACAATGACGCAGTTATCACAAAGGTCAACCTCATCTACAACGATCCGCAGACAACAGATTCAACCACGACCACGGTATCTACAACAGGAAGTAATGAGTATGTATTCAAGGACGTTGCAGTATACCCCACAAAGTCGGTGTATTCAACAGGCGAAAACCTCGATATGAGCGGAGTTTGCGTAAACTACTATATATATTACAACGATTTATGGACTGACGACCCTGTTGTAAGTGATCCTGAAAATCCCGCAAAGCTTACACTTTCTCCCGAGCAGGCAGCTATTACAGATGAAAACGGTACAGTATATTCGGGCGATAAGCTTGCAGAGCTTCCCGAGGGCAAATACACGGTAAGCGTTGACCTTGATTATGATGCCTCAGACAGAGAACCCTATGGCATTATCAAGGGCGTTAAGTTCTCGTATGAAATAGTTGTGAGCAATTCTTCGGACGAAACTCTCTACGGAGACGCAAACTGTGACGGCAAGGTAGACCTTTCTGACGCTGTTATGATCCTTCAGAGCATTTCAAACCCCGATAAGTACGGCATAAACGGCTATGACGAAACACATATCACACTTCAGGGTATGAAAAACGGCGACTGTGCAGGCAACGGCGACGGTCTGACCACTAAGGACGCACTTGCGGTGCAGATGTTTATCACTAAAATTGTGACTTCTCTGCCCATAGAATAAAGTAAGATCAAAAAAGGAGACCTTTATGGTCTCCTTTTGTCATTACTGTTCTATTGTAACAATTGTGCCTGCAAGGGAATCACTGTCTTTTCCGAGTACAAAGCTTTGCAGGAGTACAAGGTCGGCAACGTTTATACTTCCGTCGCCGTTTATATCCTTGGCAGTACGCTGCTCAAGGCTTGACATTGCTCCGGTGAGCGTGACTGTATACCTCAGCTTTGAAATATCGAGCGCGTTTATTTTTCCGTCAAAGTTAACGTCGCCTACGAGAATATCCTTTTTATTCGTGTTCAGGTTTTCCTTTTCCGTATAGACTTCGCTCGGAGCTGCCGCTTCTGCGCTGTAGAATCGGGCAAAGTCAATCGAGCCGTCAAAGTTACCGCAGAGTGAACCGACAACGCTTTCGCTGTTTGCCGCCGCTGAATCAGCGATATCCTGCGGATCTATCGTAATTGTTCCCGTAGCGGAGCTGTCGTTTACAAAGACTGTTCCGTTGTCGCCGTTAAGAATGATCCTCACCTTTGCCCACTCGCCGGGGGTAACAGATCGCGGAACGGTAATGCTTTCAAGCTTGTCATCAGCCTTGAACGACGCTGTCAGGTCGCCGTTTTTGATCGTGAGGCTGAGGTAGTTACTGTCGCTGCCGACTTTCATGACGGTCTGCTCTGAACCTGAAGTGTCTCTGCTGATGATTCCGAGCTGTATCTCGGTATCCTTTGTGTAGAGGACTCCCTTGTCGATGATCACGGAACTGTTCTGTGAGGTGGGATTTGACGTGATAACGCCCTTTGCGGAAGTTCTCTCAGCCTCCCACTCTGCACCGAGTGACGTGCTGTAAGTGGTGTTGTATCTGTCGGTGAAGCATTTGCCGTCCATGTTGTCAAAGTCGTATGCGTACATCAGCTTATCCTCGGAAGGACGGCTGTTGGCATAGCTCTGGGCACAAGTCCAGCCGCAGGAAACTCCCTTGGTGAAACTGATGTTGTTATCGGTGTAGAGGTCGCCGTCACCGACACCGTTTGCGGAAAGGCTCGAATCCGCCATGATATATGCACAGCCCTTTGCGATAGAATTATCGCGCATTGTGGTATTTCCGTAAACGCAGGCGCTCTCGATAACCTTTGCATTGCCGCTGATATTGGCTCTGCCCATTACGCCTGCATAGTTGTCAACGCGGGCATTTCCCGAGACAACGGCATTTTCAGCAACTATTGCATAGCCCGATATTACTGCGCTATCCGAGACTCTGGCGCTGCCCTCGACAACCGCGTGGTCGAGTATCTTTACATTGCCGCTTACGGTCGCGCTGCCCTTAACTATCGCATTCGGAGCAACATAAACGCTCGAATCAACGTTTGCTGTGCTTGCAACAAGTCCGCCACCGTTGGGGTGTCTGTTGTATTCAGCCTGTTCCCACCAGTTTGAGCTTGTGGTAGAAATTGTGCGCTGGGCGACAGAGACATTTTCGCTGAGAGTCACTGCATACGGATAGCGCTCTTTGCTAGAAAAAGGCACATTGCTCTCGGAAAATGTTGAATTATCGTCATAAATCCCGGGCAGACCGTATTTCGTAACCGTATCGAGGTCGGGGGTGGCGATCACCGCAAAGTAAACCTTGCCGCCGCTGTAGGGGACGCTTACCTTTTCGCCGCTTTTGAAAAGGCGCGAGTAGGTACAGCTTCCGTCATCAGCCTGCTGAACGATGCAGGCGCGCCAGTCTGCACCCTTTCTGTCGGTCAGACCTTCAAGTTCCGCGGTGATGTCTCCGCCGCTCACTTCAAGCGGAACTATGTTCATTCCCGCAAACTGCGGCGCGCGCTCGGTCGGGACGGTGTAGCAGTTTACATTTTTATCGGAAGATGTCGGTTCGAGCATGGTGTAGATCTGCTGCCAGTTCCAGTCGCCGTTTGCGAGAAGCTCGTTGAGGCGGGCGCGGTAGGAATCTCCCTTTTTGAAGTCGAGTCCTGCCATGTGAGCCGCAAAATAGCCGAGGGTGTCTTTAATGTCAGCGTCCGCGAGGCGATCCACCTGATCGAACGGGAACTCGTCAACTTTGCCCTTCTGGAGCATTGTTTTGACAAAGTCGCTGCCGTAACCGGGGAGATCTTCGGGGTTCTCGGTGAGATACTGAAGAAAAGGCCAAGCCGCGTAGTAGTCTCTGCCGCTCGGGAATGTGAAGCAGAGATTCCTCATATAGGTCTCGAAAAAGTCTGTGCCGTGGCCTGTTTCATCGGTGGAGTAGTCACTGTAGAGATACTGTTCCCTGTACCAGTTGCCGAGAGCCTCCCACCACGCGTATGAGTATTTGTTGCTGTTCCAGCCGAGCTGGTGTGCCGTCATGACATGACCGAACTCGTGTGGGAGCACCCATGAGGGCGGATTATACTGCATAGAGTCTACACAGCAGAACATATACGCATATCCACCGCTGTCGTAGGACATATACGCCCAGTCGTCCGCCATTCCGCTCAGACCCGTACCCGAAATGTAGATATTGGTCTTGTACTGTTTTCCGTCGCGGAGACTGAGATTAGTGGACTGAGAGGGCGGCTCCATACCGAGGTCGTTCATGTAGACGTTCCAGACGTTTTCGAGGTTCTGCGCATTGCCCTGAAGAAATTCGGTTGTGACCTTTGCGGAGTCTCCGCTGTTTCCCCAGATGAACTGGAAATGCTCGGACTCGTAGTAGTTGTAGCCGCTGCCGTAATTGTAGAACGGGTCACGAACCGAATACTGATCGGCGGCGTCCGAAAAGAAGCTGTAATCAGCTATCGGGACGAGTGCGAGCGATACAGTTGCCGCCGAAACGACTGATACCGCTCTTTTGAATGTTTTTTTCATAATTTTCCTCCAAACGGCGGTATGCCTGTTACCGCCTGTAATATAAGAACATCTTAACACTTTATTGATAAAATGTCAACACAATTTATACATTTTGCGGCGCAGATATCGCCGAAAAGGGGAGTATAAATAAAAAAGACCCGCAGCGTTCCTTTTCAACATTGTTGAAAACACGGAACAGCGAGTCCTGAATAATTATTGTTAAATTCGCAGTTACTTGCGGCGCGAACCGTTTTTGCGGTCGGTACTGCGCTTGAGGTCGCAGATACGCTCCTCGCTTGTCTGCTTGAAGTGTGACATCATATCCTCAAAGTTCATTTCCGAAACAGGAGTGCGCTTTTTCGGCTCCCACACATTCGGACGGGGACGATTATTGTTGTGACCGCCCTCGGGTCTGCGCTTTCTCGGTGCGGAACTGCCGTCGGAATCAACCTTTTTAATGGAAAGGCTGACCTTTCCGGCTTCATTGATACCGATGACCTTTACCTTTACTTCCTGATTCTCGGTGAGGTGGTCGTGAATGTCGTTTACATAGGTGTTTGAGACCTCAGAAATATGTACCATTCCCGTACCGCCGCCGTCGATATCGACAAACGCGCCGTACTGAGTGATTCCCTTTACCTTACCTGTGTAAATCTTACCAATTTCCAACTGCATATCTTTAAATAGCTCCTTATTAAAAATAGGGGGTTAGTCCCTTGTTGTGTCATAAAATCTACGTTCATCGGGATAAGCATAGCCTCTTTCAAAGGCCACCTCTTCCAGGTATGCAGACATATCGTCACTTTCGAGGATCCGCTCAAGATCGGAGTTTTCCATTACGATCTCATCGATCTCGGACTGTGTCTTGACCATTTCTTCTTTTTTCTGAGCGCAGTCTCTTTCAGTAAAAGCGATGAGAACTACGCAGCCGACAAGAACGGCGACAGAAGTGATTCGCACAAGACTGCGGCTAAACAATCCTTTTTCCGGCTTTTTCTTCTTTTTTGCCAAGTTTCTCCACGCTCTTTCTCTTTTTATTTTCTATTTTATTATACAACAAATGCGGCTTGTTTAGCAAGGGAATTTTTGCAATTTTTACCGACTTTGCCAAAACTTTGGAACTTCCCACAAATTTATCCGCGGCTTTTTTACATAAAAATGCAAATATTTTATTGACAGGATAAAAGACGAACGAGAGCATTTTTCCGATAAGCCTGAGCAGCTTTCGCAGGGTGCGGATAACAACGCTCCCGACGGTGATAATGTATATCGCGAATCCGAGAAGATTGCCGATAATGAAGTAGACCCTTAGCTCTCCGCGTGCGGCTGCGGCGGTAAAAGCCGAGAGGAAAATGCAGTAGCCGATGAAGAAAACGATATCCTCAGCCATTACAAGGACAAAGTTGTGGGGAACTATCAGCCTTAATGCGCGGAAAACATCATAGCAGACTCCGAGTGCCGCTCCGAAAAGGCATGAAAGTCCGAACAGGATAAGCTCCTCGTGAACCGTAAAGAAGGTCTCGGGGACATTCATCTGAAAAGCCTCCCGAGCGCGGAGATCGGGCCTTTTCTGTCCTTGTCGCCATAGACGATCGCCCAGATGTCGCCGGTAATTGTCATATCGCCGCTCTCGACACTCATGGCGTCAATGTGAAGCTCACGCCCCTGTATCGTCAGCTCTCCGAGCTGAGTGTAGAGACAGACAGCGCGCTCGTCAAAGCTGTCAACGTCCGTAACTCCCGAAATACTGAGACTTTTTCGATTTTCAAGAATGAGATTGTGATTCTGTTTTGCTGTTTTATCCTGCATGATAATGTACCTCCGCTTTTTCCAATGTCATACGGCATAGCCGTACCTGAAATGCCTATACAACAGTATATTCAGCGTATCTTTAGTTTATGCAGGCGGAATATTGCAGGGGCAACAGCAAAAGGGCTGCCCATACGGGAACAGCCCTTTATCGTTGATATTGCAGACAGCGGATCAATATGCCTTGCCCCAGTAGACCATGTGCTTTGCAGGCTTTCCGCAGCAAACACACACATCTGAGAGGTGCTCCTGCTCAAAGGGGATACATCTTGAGCCGACACCTGTCTTAGCCTTTACCTCGTCCTCGCAGGCTTCCTCGCCGCACCACATTGCCTTGATGAAACCGTCACCCTTTTCCAGAGCCTTGTTGATCTCATCGAGTGTTGTGCAGGCATAGGTCCTGTTTGCACGGTTCTCAGCAGCCTTGGCGAACATTCCCTCGGGAATATCCTTGTCAAGGAGCGCGTGGAGTTTCTGCACGAGTGTGTCAAAGTCGTTTTCGAGAGAAACAGTCTGCTTTTCACCGCTGTATCTTACCGCAGCAATGCAGTGACCCTCCTCGATATCGCGCGGGCCGATCTCGATACGAACCGGAACGCCCTTCATCTCGTACTCGGAGAACTTCCAGCCGGGCGAGTTTTCGCTGTCGTCAAGCTTGACTCTTATGCCGCTTGCCTTGAGCTTTTCAAGGATCTCGTTAGCCTTGTCGAGAACGCCCTCCTTGTGCTGAGCAATGGGAACGATAACGACCTGTATGGGAGCTACAGCAGGCGGAAGAACGAGTCCGCTGTTGTCGCCGTGAGTCATGATAACTGCGCCGATGAGACGGGTCGTAACGCCCCAGCTTGTCTGGTGGGGGTAAACGCGCTTGTTTTCCTTATCTGTGTACTGAATGTCGAAAGCCTTTGCGAAACCGTCACCGAAGTAGTGCGATGTTCCTGCCTGAAGTGCCTTGCCGTCGTGCATGAGAGCCTCGATAGCGTATGTGGATTCAGCTCCGGCGAACTTGTCGCTCTCGGTCTTTTTGCCCTTTACAACGGGCATAGCGAGGGACTTCTCGCAGAAGTCGGCGTAGACATTGAGCATACGCTCGGTCTCCTCAATTGCCTCCTGAGCAGTTGCGTGGATAGTGTGACCTTCCTGCCAGAGGAACTCTCTTGAGCGGAGGAAAGGACGAGTGGTCTTTTCCCAGCGCACAACGCTTACCCACTGATTATAGAGCTTGGGGAGATCGCGGTATGAGTGAATGATGTTGGAGTAATGCTCGCAGAAAAGCGTCTCTGAAGTAGGACGAACGCAAAGTCTGTCCTCAAGCTTTTCGTTGCCGCCGTAAGTTACCCATGCGACCTCGGGAGCAAAACCCTCAACGTGGTCTTTTTCCTTCTGGAGCAGGCTCTCGGGAATGAACATAGGCATACATACATTCTCGTGACCTGTTTCCTTGAACATATTGTCGAGAATTCTCTGAATATTCTCCCATATAGCGTAGCCGTAAGGACGGATCACCATGCAGCCCTTTACGCTTGTATATTCGATGAGCTCGGCCTTTTTGCATATATCAGTATACCACTGGGCAAAATCCTCGTCCATCGAGGTTATTTCTGAAACCAGCTTTTTATCCTTAGCCATTGTTAAACCTCTTTCTGTATAAATTGCATATATATGCTTATTTTACCATAAAGATATACTAAAGTCAAGCAGCACACGCAAAATAGGGGAAATCGCACGCTTTAAGTAAATCAGTTATCATAAAGTATGCATTTCAGGACAAAAACCTGCGTTTTGTGACAAAGCTATTGACTTTTAAAGTGCGGATCGCTATACTAAAACTTAGAAAGGTGATAAGTTATTCACCAAAAAATAAGGAGGTATTACTATGAAAAAATCATTCAAAAGGATCATTGCTACGGTCATGGCAATATCCACAGCGGCAGTAAGCGGACTGTCTGTTACTGCAAATGCGGCGAACGAGGCAAGCGACGCTGAGCTGACAAAAATTGCTGAACAGGCTGTTATGGAGAATATGGCGGCTATTGCCAAGAGCAGTGAGCCGTTCTATTATCCGGAGTATGACAGCTATGATTCATCGCAGATTGCTCCCACAGAGCACTACTTGGTTGCTCTTCCTGAGAAAAATGTATCTTTACCGAGTTCTTTAGGAGTATATTTGTGTGTAAATACAAATATACTAACAGATAACCCCATTGCTTCAAAATATTACACAGTTTGCCCTGGCTATGAGGGATTAGCAGCAATAGGGACAATCTCAAGTTCAACGGCTACATCTTCAATTAAAAATATTTTTGTGAGACTCAATATTTGGGCTAAACCAACAGGTTATTCACCGCTGTTTACTTACCATCTTGAGGGAGTAGAAAATAATAATGGAGTGCTTAATGAATTGGCTGTGCATAAAATGACAAGTTGGAGTTCAAATGCACCGTCATCAGAGCTTCGTACTAATGATAGTAACATAACACTAAAGAAAAGCGTATATGCATTAGGCGACGTTGACCGCGACGGTGATGTTGACAATGATGATGTTGCTGCAGTTCAGAAGTATGTTGCTAATTTGTGTAAAGGCGCTGTAGGAAGAACTGAGGAGGAGAGTGCCTATGACAAAGCAGTCTTTTTGCTTGCTGCTGATTTCAATCGTGACGGAGATGTCGATATATCCGATGCAGTAGGCATATTACAGTATTACCAGAAAAATAATAAGTAATGGTGGACTATACTGTAATAACTTACGTTGTCGGCATTGCATAAAGGAGGTATTACTATGAAAAAGACCATTGCTTTGATATTTGCACTTTGCTTAGTAGGCGGCGTTTGCCCTGAGCCAATGCGTATCGTTAATACTACTCCGCTTACTGCCAGTGCAGAAGATACAAATTTTGAGGAACTGTATAAAGAGGTATATACGGAAGGAGCCCTGACGTATGGTATTGATAGAGACTATGCAGAAGTAATACAATGCAGTAAAGATGCAAGGGGAGAAATTACGATTCCCGATAATATAAACGGAGTTACTGTTAATATTATTGCTGAAGAAGCTTTTAAGGACTGTACGGGAATTACAGCGGTTACGATTCCTGAATCTGTGTTGAAAGTAAATGAATATGCATTTTCGGGCTGTACCTCTTTAAAAACTGTGAAAAATCGTGCAGACTTGCAGTGGGTCGCTGATTATGCATTTAGCAACTGTAAATCGCTTGAGGGCTTTTTAAATCCCGTGTTTGTACAAGGCGCTAATGTACTCCGTGGGTGTACCTCTCTTAAGAGTCTGGAAATAGCAGATCTGTCAGACACATCGCTTAGCTATAATAATTATATATTTGGGCTTAGATTTGTTGATTGTCCAAATCTTGAAAGTGTTATAATACCTGAAAGCTGTATTCTTATGAATGGGCTTAGATTAGAAAATTGTCCAGCATTAAAAGAGGTAATAATACCACAATATACAGAGATAAGCGATATTATAATTCTTGGGTGTGATAATCTTACAAGAATAAAGTTGCCTTTGATATCAAAAAACATTCTAACTCCAACTGTGCAAATAGCAAATTCTAATGCTTCTGAACTTAATTTTATTAATGATTTAGGACCTACGAATTTAAAGATCATCATTAAGAATATGCCTGAGCTCGAAAAAATAGAAATGAGCGTTGGTGCGGAAAGTTTAGAAATTTCGGGATGTGAAAAGCTGAAAAGTGTTCCGTGCGTTACTAGACCCGGTATATACAATAGTTCTCTTTTAAGTTGTTCCACAGCTATAGATTATGAGACTTGTCCTGCAATTGAGGATCTCTATTGTCCTAAGGCTGTTAGTGAAATTCCTGATATAAGTACTGTTGTGGAAAAGAATATCACTGTTCACATAAGCAAGTCGAATACTGCTCTCAAAAAGTACCTTGAGAGTTATAACGCTAAGATAGCTTATCTCGATGAAGAAACACTTTTAGGCGACGCAAACTGCGACAGCATCGTAAATATCGCAGATGCGGTAGCGATAATGCAGGCTAAATCTAATCCCGATAAGTATCAGCTCTCTGAACAGGGTCTTATAAACGCCGATGTTGACGGCAATGCCGGTGTTACCGTGATGGACGCTCTCGAGATACAGAAGTATGTGGCGAAACTTATAGATAAGTTCGGCGAATGATCCAATAATAAACCCCGCATCGTGTACGGGATACGGCAAATTTTCTTTACATCTGTTATTAATATAGGGTATGGGTTTTCTATATTAAGGCAGCACCGCGTTATCTGCGCGGTGCTGCCTTAAAGTTTTTTCGTATAAATAAAAAACTCGGAAACGGCGATATTACGCTGTTTCCGAGAACGTTGAATGGTGACCCGTACGGGAATCGAAAATCCTCCACCGATTTATCTGATTTTCAGTAAATTTGAAAAAATGCGGAAAATACGGCATTTCAGAGCAAGTTAGAAAAGCTCGCTTACTCTGTTTTATGCCAGCTTTTTGTGATGATAAAGAACAAATAAAGAACAAGAATCACATCACAGCGTATCTTTTCAAATCTATTGTTGATCGGATTTTTTCATTTCAGACTAAAGATAAGCCGAAGGTAAGATAATACAAAAAGTAAAATCATCCTTTCGATACACAGTCATATTGCTAATGGACAAAAATGTCCAAAAGTACAATTCCGCATCACGGATCACAGATTTGTTATCCGTAAATCGGATACGCACTACGGTAACCATTTTTGATTACCGTGAAAAATCATAACAGAGGTAATAATCATGAGCAGATACACAAGTGAACAGACCGCATACAGCTCCCTGAAAAAGAAATACGTTCCGCTGTGGAGACTGGACACCAACATCGTGACCGTCACTCACTTCAACGCCGATACACAGACCGAGGAGAGCAAGACCTACCACACTGACTTCATCAGATATCATCTTCATTATTCTGACAGCCATTGCCCTGATAGACTTCGCAGGCTCGTCAACGAGGGGAAGATTATGCAGTACCTCGATGATATGGAACTGAAAGTCAGTGAAGCTATTTCACGTCAAGTGGAGCTTTGGAAGCAGACCGACAATTGCTATCAGAAAGCTGTCCTCGCTGCCGATGCTGAGAAAATGCTCGGTCTTGAAAATTGCTTCATAAGTATGGCAAGAGAATCGGTGTTTGAGTGTATGGTATACATTTGAGAATCAACGGCTGTGCCTTCGGGTGCAGCCGTTGTTTTATTTGCAGGTCTTTCACTTTTTCTCTTTTAGATGTATTATCAAATCGCCTTCACTAAGTCCAAACTGCTCAATAAGTATATAAATAAATTTTATAATGTAATCAGAAGATAGATTACTTTCTACAAATATGCCAGGAGCTGGGGTTAAAGGTACTCTAATATCTTTTTCTTCTGTAGAAACAAATACTCTTGAAGATTGCATAGGCGACAGTTTAGTCTGAGCTGTTTTTTCAAATACATTAGCATCAAGTTCATAAAGCACTTTAACTATACTGTCAAGGAGAGATTTATAATTTGTTTTTCCTATGTTATATGTTTCATCTAAAAACTCATAGCAGATAGGATCATAGTTCTTAAATTCTAATGTTGTATCACTTGACGATATTTTGGTTACTTTATCTTGATTATTGTTATCATTGGATTCTACATTACTATCGACATTGTATAATATACCTTTTTCAATTATTTGATCAGTTATGTTTTTTAATCGGCTTGTTATTTGAGAAAAGGTATTAAAGGTTGTACCAAATTCTCTAATTACTATTAAACTGTTACTCTTTCGTATATTATCGCTTGCCCATATAAGTCTTAGATTGCCAAGTACATTAAGATACTCATCGTAAAACATATCTTTGGGCATAACATTTGCTTTGCCATCAATAGGACAATCTTTTTTAAAGTCCTGTCCCTCTTTAAGAATAGCCTGTTCGTCATTAATGTAGAAACAATAATCTGTACTCGTTTTGGGTGGATTTTGAGGAATAATATGGTCTATATGAAGGTCTTCGTCTGATGTAAGTTTAAGTAAGCTATATAATTTGCTGTAGTCTATAGAACCATTTTCAAGTAATGATTCAAGATATGATAAAAGAATTCTTACTAATGGTTTTTTTCCATATTTAATTGATGAAATTCGATCTCTTAAGAATGATGTAGTAATAGCATTTTCACGAATCTTCTTGTCATAGATAGTAGACACTTTTGAAAGTTCATTCAAATTAATATCTTCCGTAGTGTTATAATGCTTAATCTGTTTGTATAGTATGTTTTGTACCTCAACAAATGTTGTAATGGTTTTTTTACTTTCACGGGAAGATATACTTTGAAATGTAAATATAAACTTGAATGACTTTTCTGCTATTGTTTCAAATAGATTAATTGGCAAGTTATTATTCTTTCTTAATTGTAGAAGCTTGAAAAACAATGCATTTGTATGTTGATAAACCATAATGTTGTTCATCATAAAAACTGAAAGTATTATTTTGCTATTAGTAAATTCTTCAAGTAAAGACATATCATAGAGCATTCTGAAATAATCAACATTATTGTTAAGATCGTTGATAAACATCATAGAGGTTTCTGATATATTATTTGTTCCATAATATGTTTTTAATTCATTAGCCAATAGACATTTGAAGTTAGTCAAACTTATTGACTGCCTGTAATATCTGATATTTGCACGAATATAGACAGTTATATAATCCATTACCTTATCATTTGTTTTGTTAATGAGGTTCCCCCACTTGTTGAGGTATTCCTCATAGTCATCTTCAGATATATATTGAAAAATATAACTTTTTATCATATCAACTTCTTCAAGCCTTTTTCCTTTACTATTAATATCTTCAAATATATCAAAAAGCTTAGCCAAGGAAGTCATCACTTCAATTTTACTAAAGAAAATATTATCTCTAATGTATGTACAATAATCATAATATTCGTCATCACTGAATTTTTTTAAGTGATTATTGATTATCATAAAATTGTTTAAAAGGCGTTTTTCCACACTATTTAGAGATTTTGATTGTTCATCTGAAAGCCGTTCTTTTGCATAGCCTTCAATGTTATTCTTAGCAAATAATTCATCAAAAAGTATCTGCATAATGCTACGATCAACATTTCCTAATGTCAATATATTAAGACCTTTTTCTTTACCTTTTTTTCGGTCTGGTGCTTTCCAAAGGAGCTTTTCTATTTCAGAGACTTCATTATTATTTTCTTTTATAGCATAAAAGTGATTAAGAATAGCCATGAAGATTAATGTAAATGTTGTGATTCTTTGCTGACCATCAACCAGTTCATATTCAGTATATGAATTTTTGATATTTGCTTTGGTTCTTACAAAAAATGTTCCTGCAAAAAGCCACATATTATCACCAGAAGCAGAATCATCAGCATTATTATATATCTCAAAAGATTCATCAATATCTGCTAAGAGTTGTTTAACTTCTTTCTCTGTCCAGCTATATGGACGTTGATAAATAGGTATTGAATACCGTCCTTTAAAAATATCTTCTAACTTCCATTCTTCAGCATTTAAATATTTATCATTCATAACTATTCCCCCACAGAAACGAAGTCAATTATTTTCGCAACTTCCTTCAATTTATCAATAAATTCCTTGATATTAAGCGTTATGATATCAACATTATACTGGAACTTAGAGAATTTCGCCATATAGATCGTATCAGCGTGAAGTGCAGGTGCTATGAAAAGAGTAAACACCTTTGTGTCAGGATACTTCTCAATAGCTTCAGTCAAGTGCCTTGTAATTGCAGGCATTTCATTGGTAGCCTGTGTTCTTGCCTGCATAAGCGTTACTTCAACAAGAGGATTGCAGTCCTTGTCAAAGCACTCAATATCTGCCATACCGCCTGATGCGGTGAAAGTAGGAATACCCTCGTCGTCAGACTTGTAATTGGGTCTTATGATAAGGTCTTTGAAATGTTGCTTTAAGGCTATGCTGATAAGAAACTCAAATCTTGTAGGCTTATCAATGATACGGAGCGTTGGATCGTGGCTTTCATTGCGAGAGCAGGTGATATTGAGTTCGTTGTATATGAAATCCTTATCATGCTTTTCAGCCCACTCTTTGATAGTTTTTTCTTTGACGGCAGCCATACCTGTTGGCTCTTGGTGCTGAATACTGAGTATGTGAGGATCAATGTTTCCCATATACTTGAAATAGTCCTTTTTGGAGCTAAAAGAATCGAAAACAGTATAGTTTCGGATAACATAGTCTATTCTCTCTGCTTCAAAGGAGTTGAAGTCTACAAAGCGACCATTACCCCTCAGAGAAATAAGCCCTGTTATACGCATTTTACGGATAAACTCGTCAACAGCTTCGCCTGTTATTTGACTGATTTTAAATCTATTTTTCTTTGAAGAATCGGCGTTTAATATCTGTAAGCAGCGATCATACATGACTTCATCACCATAGGTGAAACGATGCTTCTTTCTGAAAGCCTTGATTTCCTTATATAAAGCATCGGCATCATTATCAGGCCAGCAAATTATCATTGATAATTCACTGATAAATACTCCGGAATCTCCTTCTTCAGGATCATCTTTGAGTTTTTTAATTACGTTCAAGAGAAGCGGCAGCGGTGCATTGGTGTTGGAGTTTTTGCGGAAAGGATTGTTAGTCTGATACTTCATCATTGCATTGAGAAATACATTCTGTATCTTATCATCGTTCTTAGGAACTTCTCTGACTGAATCAATGAGCATATGTCCTGTTGTGGATATTTCTATAGGAGCGTCCATAGCATAGAAGATAAATCCAAACTCCATAGGCAGTTTATACCATGTATCAAATCTTGAAGGCCAGCCTTTTTCAAATCCAGCTTCCTTATGATCTTGTGGACTATTCTTGATTATGTACTCGGTATCCTCGACGGTAAAATCATCTTCACTATTGTATATCGCTTTAAGTCTGGGGTCTGTACCGATAAACGTAGGCTTATATAGCTTCTTGGAAATCAGATTAACTGCAACTTCATGTATGATCTGCTCGGTCAGTATCTGTCCTTCAAAAGGAAGAATACAGTTCAAGAAATCTGCTATTCTTGCTGGATTTCTCATAGTCGTTGAAAATGATAGTGGTTTATATTCTTTCTGACGTTCCTTTGCCATACGTTCATCTCCTAAAATGTAGCTACTAAAATAATTTACAAAAAACTTAATTATAAAGTGATATTATTTAATTCTTAAATCTAAATTGCCGACTCCAGGATTAAGCATACCCGACGCATCTATATTGTCGTCCTTTTCACTAACATATATATCTGCATTAGGTAAAGCAGTATTTAATTCATTCACACCATTTTGTGAGAAAAAATAACTAACAATTATTAGGTTTCTGGGCATATACTTTTCAAGAGATTTTTTTGCTAAGGATATTGCAGTACAGCCTGTTGCGACTACTGATTTAGCAATAATCACATTATCAATAGGCTTTCCATTTGTAATATCAGGTAGTTCAATTGTTCTAATAGGTGATTTAAAAATGTTTTCTCCACGAGAACCGTTAAAATCTATAAAACCTTGATAATTACATTTTATAGATTTGGTTATTCCAGAAGCAAATAATCGATAGTCATCTTTTGTGCTTATTATTACATTATTGCTTTCTGTCAATGATTTTCCGTTGAAATCACATTTCATAGGTGTTTGTATTTTTTTATCAGATAAAAAATACTCACTACATACTTGAATTCCAATAAGATATCCTAAAGCATATAAACTTTCTTGTATATCAGTTTTAGACGAAGAACTATCTCTGATTTTAGTTTCAAGCATTTTGATATAATCATTTGTTTCTATATGTTTTATCATACTATTCACCAATCCAAGAATAATAATTTAGTTGTAATTGATTTATTGAACTCCAAAAATTTTTAACGATTTCTTCGTTAGAAAAGTGCATAGAATATGTTTTGCCTCCATAACAATACTCTATTTCAACGTTATCTATTGTAGTTCTGTAATATATTTTTCCCATACTTGCATCTAAAATGCCTTTTGCTACACGAAGAAAATGATCAATGATATTCAAGTTGCAATTTATTTGTGTTCTTTCAGTCAGCCAGTTATAGAATGAGCTTTTAGCAAATTCAATTAATTCGTGAGAGTATTTAAAACTCGGTCTAAAATAACCAGAATTATAATCTGTGACTTTTTTTATAAATTCCTTCTGTTTTGCTTCCACATCTGAGTCAGTAATCTTTTTAAATACCATTATTTTTGTTGGATCATCTTTCATAGCAGCATCAAACTCAACTTCTGTTGCAGATTTTCCACCCTCTATCTCTGAACCATATACATTAGATAATATAAGTATATAGATATCACAATCTTTAGCCATTTTAACGGTTGTATAAGCACTACTACCTGAATACGCAGTGTTATTATATGGAGCAGATCCCATAAGTTCTACAAATTCATATTTACTAAATAATTGCATTAACGCATCACGTTCAGCTTCGAGTCCATTATTTACAGAACTAATCATAATCTTTATCATTATTAAGACTCCTCCATTCGGATATTTCTTTTATTGAAAAGTTACGATAATCTTGCTTATCAATATCATAAGCCTTTAATAGCCATTGTTCTTCAGGGTGATATTCCGTAGAGCCATACCATATATCTATGGGAATAACGTGGCGTATGCTTACTGAACCCTTATAGTTTGTGTATTTAAAAACAACACTTCTTTTAATATCCATAAGTCCTCCCTAAATAACTATTATTCAACCCTAAAACGATGGTATGAAAGCAGCTTAATTAATTGCACAAATTTTAAGTATCAATAAATATTTATTAGTTTACTAATAATTTACAACCAAGACTTCATAAGACCCCTTCTGCGTATTATCGTGGAAACTAATATAATTGCTTGTAATATCGATTACATTGTATTTCTTTGACCATGTATCAAATATTTCGTTATACATATTCTTATGTCTGATGATATTTGAAACGGCAAATCTTATATGTCTGCTATTAAGATCATCGAGAACATCAAGTAAACGACGCTCCGTTTCAGGATTCCATAGCTTGTTATACTCGCTGAAAGAAATAAGATAAGGCGGATCAAGGTATATGAAATCATCTGTTGTTGGCTCTATTTCCGCAATAAATTCTTCAAAGTCCATGTTGAATAATTCTATATCCTTTTCAGATACATATTCAAAATACGCATTAAGAGCATTAACAACATTTTGATTAAAGTCAACATTTCCTACGGGGAGATTAAAATCCCCATTGTTATTGAATCTCAGCATACGGTTAAATCCGTAGATGAGCAAAACATACAGCTTTAACAGGTTTGACTTATCATTGTTGAAATCAGCTCTGAGCTTCATATATGCTTCTTTATTATACTTAGCATAATAAGTTTTTACAAAGTTGATCTTATATTCGTCAGGAACAGTCCTGCCCAGGAAAGAGGCTGAAAGCCCGTAGCCATTTATAATATCGGTCAATTTGCTCCAGAAGCCGTCAACATCGTTGCTATAATCAAATAACAGCCTGTGTAAAGCTATCATATAACTATCTATATCATTAACAAGATAGCTTTCAGCATCGACATTAAGAAAAACACTGCCGCCGCCGCAGAAAGGCTCAATGAACCTGTCAATATCAGTTGGGAAATGCTCTTTAAGCTGTGGAACGAGCTTGAACTTGTCGCCCACATAAAAGAAGGGCGATCTTCTGAAAGAAGTAGCTATCTGAGTTTTCATAGTAATCACTTCACTTTAACAATAAAAATCAGTTCTTTGTGGTCATTAAAATCGGTTTTTCCCGCATTGAAGAAGTTGTGTGATGTTTCAAATCGCTGAACTTCTCCTCTTGCGGATAGGGCAGTTTCAATATCTTCCAGTGTCATTTTGTTTTTTGAAGAACTGCTCTTTGATTCGTAGGTGTTGTTATACGAAACAACGATATATTTGCAATCAAGTCTATCTATTAGCTCCTTGAATACTATTTTTGCTTTATTACGGCAGTAGTCGCTCATATTTTCAGGATCAGGCTTTAACGCTACCCCATGAAGTTCAGGCTTTCGCCAACAGGTTATGTTCTCCAAAACATGATAAAATCGGCTGTACTGCCTTGAATTGTAGGGTGGATCAATATATACTATATCACATTTCAGCTTAAGAGCGAATTCATTGGAATCCTCTCTTGATATAGCTATTTGCGACTTTTTTGTTTTATATGGATTAATAAGATCAAATGAAAATGTATCAGGAATATCGTGTCCTTTTATATACGCATCATAGTGACCTACGGTATTAGCACTTTTATCTGCTGAATACAGCAGCGATGCAAGAAGCATAGCAAATTCCTTGTCTGATAGTTTATCTTTATCGGATTCGATAACTTCTCTTATATGTCCAATCAGTTTTGCGTCACTGTGCGAAAAGAACTTCCCTCCGAAATTAATGGAGATATAATTCTCGTCTATATCGTCTGCTGACAAAGATTGAAAACGGCTGCAATATTCAGAGATTAAATTCTTGTCATAAGGAGCAGCATCAAAGAACGCTTTATAAATAACTTCATTTGAATAAAGAAAGTCATTAATGTATATCTTCTTCATTTTATCAAGCATAGTATATGAAATAATGCCTGTTCCTGCAAAAATATCACAAAAGGAGTTGCCGTTACAGTTTTCAGCTATCAATTCACTTATCCAAGAGGAGAGCTTATACTTACTACCAGTGTATCTCCTGTTCCAAATATCAAACATAATAGTCTCCGTTTCAATATAATTACTCATATTATTATAGCATAAACAGGCAGAAAAAGCAATGGCTTAGACGGATATTTTGCCTATTTTTCATCAAGTTGTAACTTCGACTCCACCGGAATCAAATTTCATGCTTTCCCTTCCTCGGCTTCTTTATCTTAGCAACCGCCGTCACATCAAACCCATACTTATCAAGTATCCCCTCAGCAAGAGCCTTTATCTCAGCCTTATACTGTTTTCCCAACTCATACAACTCCGACGAAGGCAAGCCGTTTCGTATCAGCTTCTTTTTGAGCGCCGTCATTTTATCCATACGCACTTGCTTCGACTGTATAAATTCATCGTAATCATCAGGGTGATAGCGGTCGATCTCTACCACATCGAGATACCCCTTGTATCTGCGGACAAAGGAATCATAGTCTTTCTTTATTGCCGAGTATTCCTGCGTATTCTCTTCAATGATTTTTTCTTTCTGTTGCTTCTGTGCTTCGATACACTCAGCAGCTTGACAGCAGACTTCGCTCTCCGTTCCGAGAAACAGCTTATGACAGAATCCGCACTCACATATTGTCCACTTGTTCTTGTGAACGAGCTGCCCTATCTCAGCAAGGACGGTTATCAGGCAGTTATCGCTTTCATGGAACACATTAAAGGTATAGTCATCGGCAGCGATAACCGTTCTGCTTGATGTAAGGGCGAAATGCTCCATAGTGACCTTGTGACTGAAATACGCTTCACTGCACAGCAATCCAAGCTGCGTATCGAAAAACGCATTGATGCGTTCAGATATGCCTGTCTGTACCTTGTTCCTGTTCAGCTTGGCAAGCACCACATCATTCGGCTTCAATAGCTGATAACGCTCAGTGTCATACAGATCAATGACCGCTGACACAAAGTTCCTGAAAAATATGTTTTCCCCATACTCGGCAACAAACCTTGCGATCATATCATCGGTGCTGACTTCGATGCTCCTGCCGATACGCAAAGCACTGTGAAGCCTGTCCCGAAACGTGTCAAACGGCTCGGTATGCTCCCGAAACATCTTATGCTGATACAATAGCTCATCAAAGGTATAAGTCCGTGTATTCAGCACTGAGCCGTGAATACTCTCATCATCATTCTGTACAGACTGTGCGATGTCTATCGTGCGGTCTGTTTCGTTTATTCGGTAAATTGTGGTAGTCTCCATACGCTCACCTCGTTTTTGGTATCTTATTCTATTATAGCATACAATACGCAAGTTGTCAATAATATGCGTATTCTTATAATAGCGTTTCGTATCACAAAAATATTTGCGTATTTGATTGGAAATATACGCATTATCCGCACATGGACTCGTTCGGAAATGTTACAATGTTCATGTCAGCAGGAGAAAGATAGCTGACAGCGGAGCAGCACAGCCTATGTTGACCGCCACAATTACAAAACATCAGAAAGGACTGATAGAAACTTGAATGAATCAAACCAGTGGGCAACACCCACACCCCTCCGTCCCGACGGGACGAACCTCCTGCCGTTCCCCGTGAACGCACTCCCACCTATCATAGGTGATATGGCGGACGCAATAGCGACTACCACATCAACGGACGTTGCTATGGCAGGCACTTCGATACTCTCGGCGGTGAGCTACTGCTTTTCGGGAGTATACCGTATGTCGGCAAAGCGTGACCATACAGAGCCGCTGGTGCTTGACACCCTCACGATAGCAGAGCCGAGCTTTAAGAAGTCTCCTGTTATCTCACTGATAAAGCGACCGTATATTCAGTTCGCTCACGATTGGAACGAAAACAACAAGCAGGACATCTTCACGGCGCAGGCAGAATACAAGCTGTTAGCAGGCAAGCTCGAAGCACTTGAAAAGAAGAAAGATGTTACCGCCGAGGAGATAGCCAAGCTCCAGACGGAGATGAGCAATATGCCTCCGAGCAACTTCCGTAGAATAGCTGTTGACGATGTCACGCCCGAATCCCTTGTGCATCTGTTGGAAGAAAACGGCACTCTGCTGATGATCTCCGATGAAGCCGGTATGCTCGGCAATTTCAGCGGACGGTACAGCAGCAATATCCCGAACCTTGATTTGCTCCTGAAATCGTGGAACGGAGAAACGTATATCAGCGACAGAGCGACCAGAGGGTGCATCGTTCTCAAAAAGCCCTACATGAGTATCTGTCTTGCGTGTCAGCCCTATATGTTTGATAGCATGATAAACAATCCTGCTTTCAGGGGCAGCGGTCTGATAGCTCGTTTCCTCTATTGTTTCCCCGTAAGCAATATCGGTTCACGGAAATATGATACCTCACCTGTACCGGAAGCTGTATCGGAAAACTATCAGAAGCTGATATACAAGCTCCTCGGTGTAAAGTTCACCTATCACGATGAAAAGGAACTATATCTGCACTTTGACGGTAAGGCTTACGGAGAGTTTGTTGACTATTACAACAACTACATTGAGCCACACCTCGTCACGGACATGGCTTTCTGCAAGGACTGGGGCGGCAAGTATCACGGTGAACTGCTCCGCCTGTGCGGTATCATTCACTGCATCAAGTGTGCGCTGAATGGTGTTGATCCTGTGGAGAGCCGTGTTACACTCGATACGTTCTGCAACGCTATCGAGATAGGCGAGTATTTCCGAGAGCAGGCGATATATGCTTACAGCCTCGGTGATGTTGACCTCGGAACTATCAAGGCTGAACGTGTGCTGAACAAGATTCGCTCCAAGCACATCACGCAGATAAGGCAGAACGATTTATACAAGCTGTGCCGATGCACACTGTTCAAGAATGCCGCCGATTTCGGTGAGACAATGGAGATGCTGGAGGAATACGGCTATCTCCACCGTGAGACAATTCCGGCAGCAAACGGCTGTAATCGTTCTGGGATAATGGTCTATATCAATCCCCACATCCGTACACAATAAGCATTTTAGACATTATAGAAGCTATTGTGCTTAAAATGCTTAAAGTTCACAACATAAAAACCGTAGAAAGAGAGAGGTTTATTACTATGAATACAACAGAAAAGAAAGCAATCGTAG
>ENA-OUOY01000144-OUOY01000144.1-human-gut-metagenome-genome-assembly--contig:-NODE-144-length-58677-cov-46.237590_pt1 | contig 58677 bp, 38 predicted proteins | sample MGYA00237937_ERZ548767 | MGnify/ENA primary metagenome ERZ548767 (study PRJEB26490, sample SAMN05356887) | human gut metagenome | biome: terrestrial biome; feature: human-associated habitat; material... | reverse complement strand
ATATACTTCTCTTTGCTCCTTGCAATGTCGATATACAGCTTTCTCACACAACGATGCTCTGTACAGGTCTCACCTATTCTGTTTTGCGGAAAAACTGTGTTTCTTCTTAATATTTCATCCGTCACCTTAAAATCTGAATAATAATGTGAATAGTACTCGTCATAATATTCACATGCCCTCTGTTGCTTTTCATATTCTTCTTTTAAAATATCGAGTAGTGTATCGTCTATATCAATCGTTCTATATGATTTATACTTTGGCTCACAGAAATACCAATATCCATTTGACTCCGATGTTCCATTAGTCCTCTTTTTTTCTTCTTCAGTTCTCTTACCAGCATACCACTGTATCTGTCTATTAACTGTTATAGTCTTATTCACAAAATCAATATCATCCCATATCAGCCCAAACACCTCACCCGGTCTCATTCCTGTATGATAAGCTATCTTTAAAGGAATAAAACTGCTCGTACCCTTTGGAAATCTCTCAAATATCTTATCTACCTGATCTTTTTCAAGGAAAATATGCTGCTTAAATCTAGTAGGTCTATCCGGCTGTTTATTCTTTGGGATAACAAGGTTAACTGCCGGTGACGCAGGTATATAATTTCTGTCTACCGCAAAATTAAATAACTTGGTGAGCAAACCCTTAATTGAAGTAACTGTATTCACTGAAAATCCATCATTGTATAAATCTGTAATAAATGCCTGAAGATTATCCTTATTTATAGATTTTATTCTGTATGCTCCCAACTCTGGTTTAATATATAATTTAATTTTTTTCTCGTATCCTTTAATCGTCTGTTCTTTACACGTATTCTTACAATCATTTTCTATCCAGAAATCAAGAAAATCTGAGTAAGAAATATTATTGTCAACAACTACCTCACCAACATTCTCATATTCATACAATGCCTGCCGTCCTGCAGCTCTTGCTTCACGTTTTGTGGCAAATCCGGATTTTGTTCTCCTTCTTCTTTTGCCCCCTTCATGTGCCAATTCAAAACAATACTCATACACTTTCTTACCATTTTTCAAATACCTTTCTCTTACAATTACTTCGCTCATTTACTTCTCCTTTCGCACAAGAGATATTAGAAATTTTAATAAATAAAAATACAAAAGGCTATGACCTGCGAGGCATAAAATATAACCGGAATTAGTATTCCAAGTCGCCATAAACAATTATTTTTGTCAACCTGCGTCGCCCAAGTCGCCAATATTTCACTTTCCACGTCGCCAATAATTAAATATGGCGACTTGAGAGCAGCGTGCAGCTATTTTTACACCAAATCCAGAAAATAAGCTAAAAAAAGAGACCCATACCAAAAATGATATGAGTCTCCAAAAAGCCTATAAAATCAAGCTTTCTATTTAGAATTTGCCCTCATCAGCAGCCTGCTGAACAGAAACGGCAACTGCTACTGTAGCACCAACCATTGGGTTATTACCCATTCCGATAAGTCCCATCATCTCAACGTGAGCCGGAACTGATGAAGATCCTGCGAACTGTGCATCTGAATGCATACGTCCCATTGTATCTGTCATACCGTATGAAGCTGGTCCTGCTGCCATGTTGTCTGGGTGAAGTGTACGTCCTGTACCACCGCCTGATGCTACTGAGAAGTACTTCTTGCCCTGCTCGATACACTCTTTCTTGTATGTACCTGCTACCGGATGCTGGAAACGAGTTGGGTTTGTAGAGTTTCCTGTGATAGAAACACCAACGTTCTCGTGATGCATGATTGCAACACCTTCCTGAACATCATCTGCACCGTAACACTTAACTGTTGCACGAAGTCCGTCTGAGTATGCATGCTCAGATACGATGTTGAGCTTAGCTGCCTTGTAGTCATACTGTGTCTCTACGAATGTGAATCCGTTGATACGTGAGATGATCTGTGCAGCGTCTTTTCCAAGTCCGTTAAGGATAACACGCAGTGGTTTCTGACGAACCTTGTTTGCCTTCTCAGCGATTCCGATAGCACCCTCAGCGGCTGCGAATGACTCGTGACCTGCTAAGAAACAGAAGCACTCTGTCTCCTCCTCGAGGAGCATCTTTCCAAGGTTACCATGTCCTAAACCTACCTTACGGTGATCAGCAACTGATCCAGGGATACAGAATGCCTGAAGTCCCTCTCCGATTGCTGCTGCAGCGTCTGCTGCTCTTCTACATCCTTTTTTGATTGCGATTGCTGCACCAACTGTGTATGCCCAGCAAGCGTTCTCGAAACAGATTGGCTGGATTTTCTTTACCTGATCGTAAACATCAAGTCCAGCGTCCTTTGTAATCTTTTCAGCTTCTTCGATTGAGCTGATACCATAGCTGTTAAGTACAGCATTGATCTGGTCTATTCTTCTTTCATATGATTCAAATAATGCCATTGTCGTTCTCCTTTCCTCTTATTCCTGTCTTGGATCGATGATCTTAACAGCACCCTGCTCTGGAGTTACACGACCGTATGATCCTGAAGCTTTCTCCCAAGCTGTGTTAGCGTCATCACCCTTTTTGATAAAATCTGTCATTTTTCCAAGAGAAACGAACTGGTATCCAATTACTTCATCGTTCTTGTCAAGAGCGATTCCTGTTACATAGCCCTCAGCCATCTCAAGGTAACGAACTCCCTTTGCCTTTGTTGCGTACATTGTACCAACCTGTGAGCGAAGTCCCTTTCCTAAATCCTCAAGTCCTGCTCCAACAGCAAGTCCATCATCAGAGAATGCAGACTGTGTACGACCGTAAACGATCTGTAAGAATAACTCTCTCATAGCTGTATTGATGGCATCACAAACTAAGTCTGTGTTTAATGCCTCAAGAATTGTCTTACCCTGTAAGATTTCTGCTGCCATAGCTGCAGAGTGTGTCATTCCTGAGCATCCGATAGTCTCAACTAATGCCTCTTCAATTACTCCATTCTTTACATTGAGTGAGAGCTTGCAGGCACCCTGCTGTGGTGCACACCAGCCTACACCGTGTGTAAATCCTGAAATGTCCTCAATTTTCTTAGAATGAACCCATTTTCCTTCTTCTGGGATAGGAGCTGGCTCATGTTTTGCGCCCTTAGCTACAGGACACATGTTTTCAACTTCCTTAGTGTAAATCATCTTAAGACTCCTTTCGTTATGGTTTTAACATACCCGATTTATTCTCTCATATTTTTTGTCATAAGTCTAGAGTATCATCGACAAAAAACAACAAAAATACAATATTTTTTCAAACAACATTACTATTTTTTAAGAACTACGTTGTCCTTGTCCTTGAAAATGTGGTTTGCAGGGATGACTCCGCGTACTCTTGAAAGCGGATAAATGTTTGAATTTCTTCCTATTACTGTTCCCGGATTGAGTACTGAATTGCAGCCTACCTCCACATGGTCACCGAGCATAGCGCCGAATTTCTTGCGTCCGGTTTCAATCTCCTCTTTTGTATCGTAAACATCTTTTACGACTACAAGAGTCTTGTCACTCTTTACATTTGATGTAATAGAGCCTGCGCCCATATGTGATTTGTAGCCCAGGATTGAATCTCCTACATAGTTGTAATGAGGCACCTGTACTGAGTTGAAGATGATTACATTTTTAAGCTCTGTGGAGTTACCTACTACTGAGCCCTTTCCTACGATTGCACTGCCACGGATAAAAGCACACTGTCTGATTTCTGCGTCCTCGCAGATGATGAGCGGACCGTGCAGATATGCGCTGTCAAATACTGTTGCGCTCTTTGCTACCCAGATATCCTCTCCTCTTTTCTCATAGATTTCAGGGTCGAGTGTTGGTCCTATCTCCTTGATGAAATCACTTATTCCGGCAAGTGCCTCCCATGGATAAGTGAACTGTGATAAATACTCCTTTGCGATTGTTTCATCCAGATTATAGAGGTTTGTTATTTTTGCGTTTTCCATTTTTCTATGTCCTTTCTTTTATGTAAAAATTATTGACTATTGTTTTAACTGTCATTTAAATACTTAAGCCCCAATGATAATGTTAATTATAGATTAAATAATTAATTATCAGCAGAACTACTCACCGAACAGCTCATGCGCCGCCGCAAGTGCCGCCTCCGACACATCATCTGCCTGTGCACTATCAGCTGCCATATCAAATCCTGCCAGAAATTCCTCTGGGATTCCCATCTCATCCATGATTGTCTCATTCGGAACATCATCTGCCGTGCTCTGTACTTCAGCATTGTTATGTGCATTGGCATTGTTCTGTGCATCAGCATTGTTATGTACTTCAGCATTGTTATGTACTTCAGCCGTGCTCTGCACTTCTTCCTCACCCGGGTTATCGAAATCAAATGATATCTGGTCATTTTCAAACTTAAGGCATGTATCGAATACATTTCCCGCCTTGGAGGTAAAGCCTGTGACCTTCTTTTTGGTCTTTCCTGTGGTAAACAGCTCCGTGAGAATTTCCTCTGAAAGCTCCACCTTTGCCACAGTATGCCAAACATTGAAGCCGCACTCACACTCATATTTCCACTGTGTCTTTTTGAGCGGTCTGCCACACTTTGGACAGAGTACATTTGTCTCGATTGGCTTAGGCTTTTCGGGGAAATCAAAGGCTATATCTCCGTCCTCTGTGAGCTTTAGCGGTGCGTCAAACTTCATGCCTGTCTTTGAGACAAATCCTGATATAACTTCTGTCTTTTTCTTTGTCAGAAGCTCCTTAAGGACTGATTCCTTTATCTTGACGCTTGCGACCTTGCCCACCATAAAGCGGCAGCTCTCAGGATCATCACGTCTGTTATTCTCGCATACAAAGCCAAACGGTGCCACCTGGATTTTGCCTCCGCACTTCGGACATACTACATCCTTCACTGTCTTTGGCTCTACATGGTCAAAATCAAACTGGACAGAGAGCTTCTTGTTTTCATCCTCCTTAAGCACCAGACACGCATCGAAGCGTTTCCCGCTTTTGGATTTAAAGCCTCGTATGGTCTCGGTCTTTTTATCATTAAGAAGCTGCTTTAGGTTTGCGGCTGTGATTGTCTTTCCCGCAATCTGTCCCACCGAAAAGCGGCAGCTTCCCGGCTCGTCACCCTTGTAGTTCACACAGCCATAGCCAAACGATGTCTTTTTTATCTGACCACCACAAAGCGGACAGACAACATCCTTTATGATTTCATCCTCCACATTGTCAAAGTCAAATGCTACGACGGTGTGCATTTTCTCACTGCCCTCTGTGACCGGCTCCTTCTTTAAGACGAGGCATGCGTTGAAGCGTTTTCCCGATTTTGATTTAAAGCCCTTTATCGTCTCTGTTCTGCCGTTTGCCATGAGTTCTAAAAACTGTACCTGTGACAGCTGCTTGTCTGCTATCCTTCCAACGAAGAAATGGCAGCCATCCTCTGTCTGTCTGTTATAGTTTGCACATCGGTAGCCGTATGGCGATACATATATATCGCCTCCACAGTCCGGGCATATAATGCCCTCGACCTTTTGCGGCTTTACATTTTCAAAATCAAAGGTGGCTGATACCTTGTTCGTCTGTTCATCCTTGTTGAGCTTTAAGCATGCATCAAAGCGTTTGCCACTCTTCGACTTAAAACCACGGATTGTGTCGGTGATTCCTTCTTCAATCAGCTTTTTGACCTGTTCCTCCGGAATATCAAGTCCTGCCACCTGTCCGATATTAAAATTACATCCTGATTTATCATTTTTGTAATTGGCGCAGCCATAGCCAAACGGTGTGGTCACTATCTCGCCGCCGCAAACAGGGCACTTGACACCTATCTTTCGTCTGGCCGCCGCACCTCTGGCATTTTTGCCTGCAAAGCTGCTGATGCGGTCTGCAATCTCAGGGCGCAGATTCTGCTCAATCATCTTTTCTGTCTCTTTGCGGATAAAGCTCTCAAGCTTTCCCCTGTATTCCCAGAAATCCACCGTGCCCCTTGTAATTCCGTCCAGTCCCTTTTCCCAGTTGGCTGTCATCTTTGGATTAAGAAGTGCCGGAACTGTCATGTATACGACCTCAAATACCATCTCGCCAAGGCTTTCGGGTGTGAGTATCTGTGTCTTTTTGTTCAGATTCAGATATCCTATACGGACAAGCTTCTGGATTATCTCCGCTCTCGTTGCTGAGGTGCCTATTCCTGAGCCCTTTATCTGCTCACGAAGCTCCTCGTCCTCGATAAGCTGTCCTGCATTTTCCATGGCAAGCACCATGGAGCCTGATGTATAGCGCTTTGGCGGAGATGTCTTACCAAACTTGATATTATATCCTTGGCATGCTATCTCATCACCCGCCTTTAGCTTATCGGCAAGCTCAAGCATCACCTTGGGATTTACGACTATCTCATCATTGCTGCCGTTTGCTGTGCTGTTTTCATCTGTACTATCTGCAGTTTCACTGTTTTTACCAAGTATTCGTGCGTTTGATTCCTCAAACGACTTCTTTTTCGGCGGATTCGCCACCTGTAAATAGCCCTCGCTCTTTAGTACCTTTGATGATGCAAAAAAACTTTCCTTATCCACATCTACGACAAGCTTCACATTCTCATACTCTGCCGGTGGATAAAAAATACTAAGGAAACGCCTGACAATCAGCTCAAATACTGCTCTTTGAAGCGATGTAAGCCCCGAAAGCTCTGTAAGCTGACCTGTCGGAATGATAGCATAGTGGTCTGTTACCTTGCTGTCATCCGTGTACTGCGTATCTGCTATGTTGGCATATAGCCTCTTTTGCATAATATGCTCCACAAAGTCTGCTGTCGGTTCAAAACCTTTAAGCCTGCTTATATTTTTCCCAATCTCCTTTGCCACAGCGCTTGAGAGCACCCTGGCATCTGTTCTAGGATAGGTGGTGAGCTTTTTTTCATACAGATCCTGAGCCACCTGTAATGTCTCATCAGGGCTGATTTTAAACTTCTTTGAGCACTCTGCCTGCAGCTCCGCCAGGTTGAAAAGAAGCGGTGCTCTTTTTTTAGCAATATTCTTAACTATAGATTTAACTTTTGCCTGTTTGCCGTTTAATTCTTCAATTAAAGCGAGTGCATCTTTTTCCTCTTTGAAGCCGTTTTCCTTGTATAAAAGCGGTGATTCAAAGTACCTTGAGCCGTCTACAGCCTTCCACTCTGCCTCTACACCGGCATCCGTAAACCTGCCGATTACCCTGTAAAACGGAGTCTCCTTAAAGTTTCTGATTTCGCGCTCACGGATTACTACCATTCCAAGCACACAAGTCATCACTCGTCCGACCGCGATTGCTGTGTACGAGCGTGTACCCGCTGCATCGTTTAGCAGATTGCCGTATTTGACCGACATGACACGCGAAAAGTTGATGCCCATCGCATAATCCTCGATGGTACGCATGATGCCGCTCTTTCCGAGGTTTGCATACGCACTCATCGGCTTTGCCTCTTTTATGCCTCTTAGGATTTCCTCCTCGGTCTGCGAATCTATCCAGACTCGAAGTTCCTCCATGCCTTCCCTGACACCACCAAAGTTTCTGATATTCTCCTCGATGGTCTGTCCTTCTTTTCCGGCATCACCTGCCCAGTAAACTCTGTCAATGTCCTCTCTCTGCAAAAGAGCGTGCACAATATTGTACTGCTTGCGCACGCTGTCTATCACATCATATTTGTATTCCTTTGGCAGAAACGGCAGATCCTCAAGACGCCATTTCTTGTATTTCATGTCGTAGGACTCAGGGTAGACCAGCCCGACCAGATGTCCCACGCACCATGAAATCACATATTCTCCATTTTCTATATAACCGTCATTGCGTCCGCTCACCCGCAGCACCTTCGCAAATTCCTGTGCCACGGATGGCTTCTCTGTTATTATCAGTGATTTTCCCATAAGCTCCTCTATAATTCATTCATGTTGATGAGCTTGAATCTAGGGTCTCTGACCACATAGCTTTGCAGTGCAGGTTCAAAATCCGTTGCCGAAAACAAATAATAGTCATCAGATGTAAGCCTTGCCTGCTCCATAGCCATAGCCATATTCTCGCACATATCCATGGTCATCATTGGCTTGTCCCAGTTGCAGAAGCCGATGATGCTCCTTCTATCCTCACTCTGAGCCACGATGTCTATGCGGCCTGTCTTTCCAATCCATGTACCCACACGCTTTATGGTAAACGGAAGCTGTCCCATCTGATTTAATATAAGCAGATACTCTGTGCAGACCTCCCTGAAATATCTCTCAAGATACGCATCAAGCTCTTTTTCTATATATGTATCATAAAACTCTTCCGGTGAAAGCAGATACAGATTAGACATATTCGGATAAACGAACTTAAACCAGAAATTAACAAATGTGTCTTTTATCTGATATACGCCCTTCTTGGCATTTTCCCATCCGCCGGTCTCAAATGAAACTACTTTTTCCACGATATTGAAGGTGGCAAGATTCTTTAAATATACGCTGATTTTGGCACGCGAAAATCCTGTCGCATGGAAAATATCATTGAGCTTGTTCTCACCTCTTGCGATTGCTGCAAGTATTGTGCTATATGCAGAAAGCTCTCGAAGCTCTGCGGCTATAACAGCATCCGCCTCACCATACAGTGCTCCCGATGGTGTCAATATGAGCCTGCATATATTATCCTTAAAGGATTTAGATGCATCCCACTTATCCAGATATGCCGGAACTCCACCGATTGCTCCGTAAATTCTCACGATTTCCGCGACCGGAAGACTTTCAAAATGTCTTACAACCTCAAGGAAATTGAGCGATTCAATCTTCATTTCGGCTCCCTTAAACTGCTCTGCTGCCTCCTGTGTGGCCCAGACTGTAGATGATGTGGCAAGTATTATAAGTACAGGTCCCGGATACAGCTTGTGCTTTTTAAGCTTTGCAACTGCTTCCATAAATGATGCATCCCTCTTTGCCACAAACTGTGCCTCATCGATTATCACGACAAGCTTGGAAGGGCCTCCTGATTTGATTCTCGCGAAGTACTCCTCATATGTCTGTCTGCTAAGGCTCACCTTGTACTGATGGCTTATCTCCTCACCCATCATCTCAAGCTGATGCTCTGGCGATGCCTGTCTGCATCTGTAGTAAAAGAATTTCTTTCCGTCACAAAATTCCTTTATGAGCTCCTCCTTTTGACAACCTCTCCTTCCGTAGAGCACTACGAGCTGGTTACCCGACTCTTTATAGAGCTGCTCAAGTCTCTCTAAATCTGTGTGTTTTGCTTTCATAAATATTCCTCCAAAATAATCAACTGGAAATATTATATCACAATTTAACACATATACAAATAGATTTTAATTATAATTTCCGAGCCCCTATTATAGCTTTCACTTTATTTCTGACAAACATATAGCAGATAGCCTGCATGATGATTGTCGCTATCCATGAACCGGGATATGATATAAACAGGAAAAACAGCGACCTGTGGCTTGGAAACAGACCATATATCCAGATGATTCTGACTCCGACTGTTCCTATTATAGAAAGTATCATAGGTACTGTTGAGTATCCCATTCCTCTTAGTGCTCCCGGAAAAAGGTCCATGATTCCACACAGGAAATATGGGATTGTTGTAATCGAAATAATCTCAAGTCCTGATTTAATTACCTCGCTATTACTTGTATATATGCCAAGTATCTGTGTTCCAAATATGTATGAAGCACTTCCCATCACAAGTGCTACCGCTGTCGTGAGAAACAGACAGTCTATCAGTACCCTGTCCATTCTCTTTTGTTTTCCTACCGCATAGTTCTGGCTTGTGAAGCTCATGCAGGCCTGTGTGATTGAGTTGACAGATACATACAAAAAGCCAAGTATATTGTTTGCCGCCGTATATCCTGCCATGGCTATTGAGCCAAAGGAATTGACTGATGACTGAAGCATGGCATTTGAGATATTTATGACTGTGCTCTGTATGCCGGCCGGAATTCCCACCTGAAATATCTGAAGCATATATTCCTTATCAATCGCAAGCTTATTAAAGCAGAGCTTATAGCTGGTATCTGCTTTGTTCAGACAGTATAATACAAGTACGCAGGAAACAAATTGCGAAACAATTGTACCGATTGCAACACCTGCAACACCCAGTTTGCACACTATTACAAAAAACAGATTGAGCAGTGCATTGATACAGCCTGAAATAATCAAAAAGATAAGAGGTCTCTTTGTATCGCCGACAGCACGCAAAATTGCCGCGCCATAGTTATAAAGCATAAAAAACGGCATACCGCAAAAATAAATCCTCATATAAATAGTAGAAAGACCTATGACATCATCCGGTGTCCCCATGATTTCCAGCGCACCCCTTGCAAAAATAACACCGACCACACCCATCACAATACCGCTTATGAGTGCAATCATAATAGCGGTGTGCACCGTCTTAGACATCTCCTCATCCTTGCCTGCCGCATAAAATCTTGCAGCGAGCACATTCGCACCAAGCGATATACCAATAAACAAATTGACAAACACATTGATAAGTGCCGTAGTCGAGCCAACAGCCGCAAGTGATTTGCTGCCACTAAACTGTCCCACGACAATAATATCCACCGCATTGAATGCTAACTGCAAAATACCCGAAATCATAAGTGGCAACGCAAATGAAATAAGCTTATCCATTATTGAACCGTTCACCATATCAATTTCATACTTATTATTCTTCACTTATATCTACCTCTTAAAAAATATTCTCCTCAGCCTATCTATTTTACCACGATAAAATATAAATTCAAGCGTAACAAAAAAAGAGAGTCCCTTTTAAGGGACTCGACTTTTGCAAATTAAAATCACAGAGTGAGGATTTTCCGTTCAATACACTACCTTCACCGGAGAGTACACAGTATGTTCCGAAGAAAAAATATGAACTGCCACGGGTTTCCAATAGGTCAAATGACAGTTTAGACCTGCAATCTGCCATAGCCTATCCATAAAAAATCCCGTGGCTGACTTCATATTTTATCTGAGGAATACTACTGTGTGCTACACCGGTGCTCACAGCCCACAAACGGAAAATCCGACCTCCTTAATAAAAATTGAATTTTTTGCCAACTCTACTTCTTTGTGATGTAACCCTGTGCCTTAAGAAGCTCTGCACAAAGCACTGCTCCACCTGCTGCACCACGTACTGTGTTGTGTGAGAGTCCGACGAACTTCCAGTCATAGACTGTATCCTCTCTGAGACGTCCGACATTGATTCCCATACCATGCTCATAATCCACATCAAGTGCGACCTGAGGACGATTATCCTCTTCACAGTATCTGATAAACTGCTTTGGTGCGCTTGGAAGCCCAAGCTCCTGTGGTACTCCGCTGAACTTCTCGAGTGCCTCGATGAGCTGCTCCTTTGTAGGGTTCTTTCTGAACTTGACAAATACAGCTGCTGTATGACCGTTTAATACAGGAACACGGATACACTGGCATGTGATAACCGGTGACTCTGCAGGAACAATCTGTTTCTTCTCATCATCCACATATCCCCAGAGACGAAGTGGTTCTTTCTCAGATTTCTCTTCCTCTCCACCGATGAATGGAATGATGTTTCCAACCATCTCAGGCCAGTCCTTGAATGTCTTTCCGGCACCTGAGATTGCCTGATATGTTGTAGCAACAACCTCATATGGCTCAAACTCTTTCCATGCTGTAAGAACCGGAGCATATGACTGGATTGAGCAGTTTGGCTTTACTGCTACGAAGCCTCTCTTTGTACCGAGACGCTCCTTCTGATATTTGATAACCTCCATGTGCTGTGGGTTGATTTCAGGTACAACCATTGGCACATCAGGTGTCCATCTGTGGGCACTGTTGTTTGAAACTACAGGAGTCTCTGTCTTTGCGTAGTCCTCCTCGATCTTCTTGATCTCGTCCTTTGACATATCAACGGCTGAGAATACGAAGTCAACCTGTGAAGCAACCTCTTCCACCTCATTGACATTCTTTACGATGATTTTCTTAACTGCCTCAGGCATTGGTGTGTCCATTTTCCATCTATCACCAACGGCGTCCTCGTATGTCTTGCCTGCACTTCTTGGGCTGGCTGCAATTGTTGTTACCTCAAACCATGGATGATTCTCTAAAAGAGAAATAAATCTCTGTCCTACCATTCCTGTTCCACCGAGGATACCTACTTTAAGCTTTTCACTCATTACTCTAATCTCCCTATCTTCTAGATTTTCTTCGACCTTGTCATACACTATACTTTGACATTAAAATCAGGTCATGTCCGTCCGTCGCGTACAACTGTCTTTATAGGAAATATATTACTTGAAACTCTAATGAAAAACAAGGAAAAAACTATATTAAATTAATAATTTTTCTCCATGTTTTTTATAAAATATGCACAAAAACTACACTTCATCCTGCCAATTTGACTTCATATACTCGTCGTAAACGGCAATTACCTTGTCCATTGATGTCTTTGATGGCGCTCCAACTGTACACCTTGTGCTGACACAGGTCTCCATTGAAATGGCATCAAATACATCCTCCTCAAATACCGGAGAGATAGCCTTGAGCTCGTCGATGCTCATATCGTCGATTGCAATGCCCTTGTCGATGCAGTAAAGCACTATTCTTCCTACAATGCCATGTGCATCTCTAAATGGTACACCCTTTTTAACGAGATAATCAGCTGCATCTGTGGCATTTGTAAAGCCATTGTTTGCACTCTTTCTCATCACGTCCTTGTTAAACTTCATTGTATCAATCATTCCTGTAAAAAGTGCGATACATCCCTTTGCAGTGTCGAATGCATCAAATGCCAGCTCCTTATCCTCCTGCATATCCTTGTTGTACGCAAGCGGAATACCCTTCATGGTGGTGAGAAGCGACATAAGCGCACCGTATACACGGCCTGTCTTTCCTCTGACAAGCTCTGCTATATCAGGATTTTTCTTCTGTGGCATGATTGAGCTTCCTGTGCTGTACGCATCGTCAATCTCAACAAACTGGTACTCGTTTGAATTCCATATGATAATTTCCTCAGAAAAACGTGACAGATGCATCATGATAGTTGAAAGAGCCGATAAAAACTCAATCAGATAATCTCTGTCTGACACACCGTCCATACTGTTAAGTGTCGGTCCGTAAAAATCCAGGAGCTGTGCTGTATAGTCCCTATCAAGCGGATATGTAGTGCCTGCGAGTGCTCCTGAGCCAAGCGGACAATAGTTCATTCTCTTATATATATCGCACAGTCTTGATCTGTCTCTCTTAAACATCTCAAAATATGCGCCCATATGGTGAGCCAGAGTGATTGGCTGGGCCTTCTGCAGATGTGTAAAGCCCGGCATGATAGTCTGTGTGTTTTCCTTCATAATCTTAAGGATAACAGCTAAAAGCTCCTTAAGCTCATTATCAGTCTCCTTCACTGTCTTTCTGGTGAAAAGACGCATGTCAAGAGCTACCTGGTCGTTTCTGCTTCGGCCTGTGTGAAGCTTCTTTCCTGTGTCACCAAGCCTGTCTATGAGTGTAGCCTCAACGAAACTGTGGATATCCTCATACTTTGAGCTGATTTCAAGCTCCCCTGACTCTACCTCCTTAAGTATCTGCTTTAGGCAAGCCACTATATCATTGCTCTCTGCCTGTGAGATGATGCCCTGCTTTCCAAGCATCGTGACATGGGCGATGCTGCCCTCTATATCCTCTTTATAAAACTTCTGATCAAATGAAATGGACGCATTGAAATTGTAAACGAGCTGATCTGTCTCCTTTGTGAAACGTCCTCCCCATAACTGTGCCATGAGATTCCTCCTTGATTATTAAATGATGATTTATTTTCATGTATCACAATGTATTGTATAAAAATAATATGTGATACCGCCGCCTGCTCTAAACAGCCGCTTTACTGTGCTAAATTATATAATAATTTTTGCTGTCACGCAACCACATTTTCACCCACGTGCTGCAATCTCTCTGTCACGCTGCTCCTTGGAAAATACACAGCCGCAGTAGTACTGCCTGTACATATCATACTGCTTTGATATTTCTGTGGACTTTTTATAGCCCTCTTTCTTCTTAAAATCAGAGAAAAGATATCGCACTCCATATTGGCTCTCTAAATCTTTTCCTATCTCATTGAGCTTTTCGGCATTCTTCAACGGGCTGATGGAAAGTGTCGTAGTAAAAAAATCAAAGCCATGCTCACTTGCATACTGTGCACTCTCCTCAAGACGCAGCCTGTAGCACTTAAAGCACCTCTCCCCGCCCTCAGGCACAGCCTCCATGCCGCGTGCCATATCGTAAAAGCGCTTGGTGTCGTACACACCCTCCACAAAGTCAACCGGATTTTTCACCAGAAACTCATCTATAAAGCGCTTCTGCTCCTGTGCTCTCATGCGATATTCCTCTGGCGGATAAATGTTTGGATTGTAATAAAATACCGTCACCTTAAAATACTCTGAGAGCGTCTGTATGCAGTATGTGCTGCACGGTCCACAGCAGCTATGAAGCAAAAGACGTGGAGTGCAGTTATTGTCCATGCAATTTTCTTTTATTAAATCTTCCATTAATTTTTGATAATTTATTTTGTTTGCCATATTATATTATTTCTTTCTCAAAATTCAAATTTTTTGACATATCCCAAAATATTATTTCAGGTAACTATTCTGCATATTTACTATTCTGATTAATTACTATTTCTGATATAAGCCGCATAATACGAACAAGGGCCGGAAGTCTCCTCCCGGCCCGGCTCATACTAATCCTCTTCTTCATATCCGAACATTAGTCTAAAAATCTTTTTTCCTGTTTCAGTCTTGAATATGCGCTTGTATGCCTTGTCGATTGCACGGTTTCCCGCATCATCCTCATACAGATTTACGAGGAAATCAGCCTCAACGAGTATCTGATAATCAAGACCATCTATATTGTCATATGTGTGATGGTGACCTATGAGAAAACATATTCTTTCAACTATGTAATTCTCGAAGCCAAGCTGTGAAAGCATTTTCTGGGCGATTATCGGTCCCTCCTGCTCCTGAAGCTTCCCATCGCACCTGCCATACTTCTCCTCCGCCACACGTATGCCGATATCGTGTGTGTAAGCCGCTGCCTCAAGTATAAAGAGCGAGGCATCATCAAGCTCCTCTCCTATACCGATAAGCCTTGCATAGCTGTGCACTTTGGTGAAATGCTGGATTCTCTTTGGATCGCCATCATAGTAGGCAATCATATCCATAAACAAGTCGTCTAACTGTTGTTTACTATAACTGTCACTATCCATTTAATATATTTTTCTCCTGATGATATGTTAATTAGTCTCATTGCCGACTTTGCACCGACAATGATAACATACTACAAAGCAATCATTTTTTCAATATTTTTACACAAATATTTCTTATTTTTTGCGAACACTACTTTGCATCACGGAAAAATCCCCTGAATGCGAATTCTGACAAAGGCTTCTTGTAAAGCAGCTCTCCTATCAATATCTCAAACGCCCCACCTGCCAAAATAGCAATATAGCCTAGCAATGCCACCACCGGGAGTCCAAGCTTAAAAACAGCATTAGAAACCGGCACAAACGCTGCTCCTGAAAACACAGTAAAAACGCCCATAAACAAAACCATGAATACGATAAAGCCAAGTACATAATACTTATAGCATATGCTTGTGTACAGATATACTGTCAACAGCACAACATCGAGCGTAAAAAGTGTGAAGATAAGCTGTTTCTTATCTGCTACGGAATTCTGTATCAGAATGACTCTTTCTATTACCAAAAATGTGAAAACAACAAGATTGATTACCGTGCTTGACATCACCGGAATGTATATCTGCAGCTTCTTTTTCAGTGATGTGGACTGGATAAGCTCTGACACATCCATCGACATGATGAGCTGAAATGTGAACATCCCGCACATCATAAAGTATACACCACCTATGATGGAAGTTCCCTTGCTCATTATATCGGATGCAATTCCGATTATTGCAAAGAATACAAGCATGATCACATTCAACTTCAGTTTATAGCCATATCTCAATAATTTAAATCCTAATTTAATATCTTTCCGCATAATATTTCTCCTTTTCAAATATACTTTCAATTTAAAGAGTCTCTATACATCAACATATGATCTGCGGATACGCACCATCATATGATAATATGTCGCTGCTATCACTCCTACAAGCACCACTGCTAACACAGGTGCGATAAACCACATTCCCCCGCCATAGATCAAAACAGCTATACTGCCTGCAATTGCCGGGAAGATAACTATAAGCGCCAGCAGATAAATATACATTCCCAGATCCATGTATCTGAATATATTTAATGAGCCAACAGAAACAATTGAAGATATCATGATAATGTCAAATATCGACCAGATATTAACTCCTAAATTAATAAACGGCATTGATGCAATGAGTATTGTAATTCCAATACGCAGCGGTCTTACAAGTATATCCACAAGAACTGCATTCTCAAAGTATCTTACTCCGTTAAAACCTGTCTTTAAAAAATGCATGCCAAATGCATTCTTCTTGCACATACAACCGAAGCAGAAATAGTCCTGCACCACCTCGCACATCATATAAAAATCATAAACAATTACTATAACACCAATCCATGCCCAGACTGCTTTTGAACAGGCAATTAGCATTGATGTAAAAATTGCTAAAACCGGAATCAGTATATTTGTTATAAGACGATACTTGAGATTAGTCATAACACGGTAATCCCTGATGTATGTTAGAGCTACATGTTTTTGTGAAACGTTTTTTTCATTCATACTTCCTGACTTATTTTCCATAACACCTCACCTCGCACTAGCGCATCACAATCTTTGTGTTATTTTTCATGACCGCAACGCTTATCTGGTAAAGTGTAGGAATCTCCTTTGTCACATTAAGTCCTGCAAGCTTATCTATATTTTCCGCCAAGCATATGCCCTCAAAGCCATACGGATTTTTGGTCATTGAATACAGCACCTTACCGGCAGCCTCTGTATCTGCTGCATCACCTTTAATCAGGATATATTTTTCCTTCAAATCCTCAACAAAGCCCTGCTCCACAATCTGTCCGTTTTCCATTATAATGGCATAATCGGTGATATTTTCCATATCTGAGATATTGTGTGTAGAGAAAAATACGCTGCGCTTTCCGTTGCCCTCATGGATATACTCGCCAATCATCTGGCACAGCTTATCTCTCATCAGCGGATCAAGCGGCGATGCCGGCTCATCCAGCAAAAGAAGGTCTGTCTTTCGCGCCATGACTCCTGCCAGCATGAGCTTCATCTTCATACCATCCGAAAATGAGTTGTTGGCTTTCTTCATATCAATGCTGCCATGTGAAAATATTGCAAGCTCCTCACAATATCTGTGAAAATCATCTGCGGAAAAATCATCAAACATCAGCTTGCTGATTTCCTCGATATCCTTAACTGTCCACTGCGGCAGATAATACTTGCCCGGACCTGTGTAGCCTATGCGGTTTTTAATATCTCCCGAGTTTTCCTTCTGTTTGTCGGAATACTGTCCGAAATAAGTGATTTCACCTTTATAGTCAAGCCTGATTCCTGCCAGGATATTTAAAAGTGTTGTCTTTCCTGCTCCGTTTTCTCCGATTAATGCTGTGGCAAAGCCCTGCGGTATTGCGAAATTCTCCACATCCAGTGTGAAGTTTTTAAGCTTCTTTGTGATTTTTGCTGCCTCAATTGCATTTTTTGTTGTCATTTTCATTTCTCCTTATTCATTTTCATATCATTGTTTAATATGAACTAATTCTTACTTAAATTTTTCATTGTTTATAGCTATCCATAATCATTATATTAAATAAATCTGGATATAATTTGTGCTACAAATTCCATTAATAGCTGACCTAATGCTGTCATCACTATGTTTATCATACTCATAACCAATCCACTCCTGTCATTCTACATCAAGCAATGCCTCAAGCATCCCTTTAAGCTCGTCGTTCGAGATTCCGGCTACCTCAGCCGCGGCTATCGCGTCTGTCAGCGACTCCTCCACCTTGCGCAGATGCTGTTCCTTTATCATCTCACTGTCCTGTGCATTGACATAAAAGCCCTTGCCCTGCGCCGCTGTGATAAGCCCCTCATCTGCAAGCTGCTCATAAGCCTTCATCGTGGTTATCACGCTGATTTTCAGGTCCTTCGCCAGCCCTCTTATCGACGGAAGGAACTCCCCCTGCTCATACCTGCCGGCCAAAATATCTGTCTTGAAGCTGTCCGCTATCTGCTGATAGATGGGCACTCCTGAATTTTGCATCAGCTTCATATGCTACCTCCGTACTGTATTTTTAACTGTTTATGTGTTATATATACACTATATACATTTTAATGTCAATACCTTTCTATAATTATCTCTCTAAAGATTTCACCTCAAAATTTTGATTTGACATACACTCTTATATCTGATACTATAATATAGCTTGCCGATATGGCTCAGTAGGTAGAGCGACGCACTCGTAATGCGTAGGCCACCGGTTCGATCCCGGTTATCGGCTTCATACAAAAAAACACCTCATTCAAAACTGAATGAGGTGTTTTTTTATTACAAAAATCCCCTTGACATTTATAAAAAATATATTAAAATTATCTCGTTGGTTTATTTTTAGTAAACAAAAAATCTATTATTAAACCTACAGTAAATATAACATAAATTGTATTAGAAAAGGAAGTAAACATGGATATCGGACATCGTATGAAGGAGCTTCGTATCCAGTACGGACTTACCCAGCAGGAGCTTGCTGACAGGGCTGAGCTGACGAAAGGATTTATCTCCCAGCTTGAGCGAAATCAGAATTCACCGTCAGTCGGCACCCTGCTTGATATCATCCAGTGCCTGGGTATGACACCGGCGGAGTTTTTTACGGATTCGGAACCTGAGCAGATTGTATACAAGGCAAACGACTATTTCGAGAAAATTGACGAGGAAAAAAACAGCAAGGTGGAATGGATCATTCCAAACGCACAGACCCGCTCCATGGAGCCTGTCAGGCTCACTCTTCATCCGGGTGGCAGTTCTGAAATATATCTGCCTCAGGAATGTGAGGAGTTTGGATATGTGATAAAGGGCACAGTGAAGCTTTGCTATGGTGGCAAAGTGCACACCGTAAAGGCCGGTGAGTCCTTTTATTTTAAAGCCGGCAAGAAGCATTTTATTGAAAATAAGTCTTCAAAGGATGCCATGCTCATATGGGTCAGCAATCCTCCAAGCTTCTGACGCTTCCCCTGCAGAAGCTCTTTTATAGGGCTGTAATTACTGCCGGCCACATTTTTAGTGTGTACAGCAGCAAATTATAATAAACATACAGGTCCTACCAGTACTATAATTACATGAGAAAGGTTTACACCATGGGAAAGAAATTAATTGATTTTATCGATATCACAAAGTCATACAACGGCAATGTTGTACTCGACGATTTAAATCTATACATCAGGGAGAATGAGTTTCTGACGCTGCTTGGACCATCAGGCTGCGGAAAGACCACCACACTTCGCATGCTCGGTGGCTTTGAGACACCGGACAAGGGAAAAATCATGTTTGATTCAAAGGACATCACAAATGTACCTGCAAACGAGAGAAATCTGAACACTGTTTTCCAGAAATACTCTCTTTTCCCTCATATGACAATAGCTGAAAACATCGCGTTTGGTCTTAAAATAAAGAAAAAAAGCAAGGCTTACATAGATGACAAAATAAAGTATGCATTAAAGCTCGTCAATCTCGACGGCTTTGAAAACCGCTCTGTGGATTCTCTTAGCGGAGGCCAGCAGCAGCGTATCGCTATTGCAAGAGCTATTGTAAACGAGCCTAAAGTACTGCTGTTAGACGAACCGCTTGGCGCTCTCGACTTAAAGCTGCGCCAGAGCATGCAGTATGAGCTTATCCGCTTCAAAAATGAGCTCGGTATCACCTTCGTCTACGTCACACACGACCAGGAGGAGGCGCTTACCATGTCTGACACCATCGTAGTCATGAATCAGGGCTATATCCAGCAGATTGGCACACCAGAGGACATTTACAATGAGCCTGAAAATGCCTTTGTCGCTGACTTTATCGGGCACAGTAATATCATCGACGGTGTTATGATAAAGGATAAGCTTGTCGAGATACTCGGTGTAAAGATGCCTTGTGTGGACGAGGGCTTTGGTGAGAACACGCCTGTCGATATAGTTATCCGCCCGGAGGATGTGGAGCTGGTGCCTGCGGAGGACGGCTACATGCAGGGCGATGTTGTGTCAAATATCTTCAAGGGAGTGCACTATGAGCTTGAGGTAAAAGCTAACGGCTACGACTGGATGGTGCACACCACCAAATATGTAGAGGTCGGCAGTCATGTGGGTATCAAGGTGATTCCATTTAATATCCAGGTAATGCACAAGCCTGAGTCCTCAGATGAAAAGGCGGTGGAGATAGATGTCTAAAATAAAGAAACAGCTGCTCGCAGGGCCGTACCTCATATGGATTATCGGATTTATCATACTTCCGCTTTTCATGATTGTGTACTATGCATTTAAAGGCTCTGACGGAGGCTTCACATTTGAATATGTGGCTGCAATAGCACAGCACACCAATATCAAGGCACTACTTTTATCCCTACGGCTTGGAATCATATGCACCATAATATGCCTGATGCTGTCCTATCCGCTTGCGATGATTTTAAACGGCTTAAAGATTAAAAACCAAAGCTTTGTGGTATTTGTTTTCATGCTTCCTATGTGGATGAACTTTATGCTTCGAATACTCGCATGGAAACAGCTTTTGTCCAAAAATGGTGTCATCAACTCGATACTCACCACTCTCGGACTGCCGGGCTTTAACATCATGAATACCTCCGGAGCAGTCGTGCTTGGCATGGTCTATGACTTTCTGCCATTCATGCTGCTGCCTATATACAACTCCATGACCAGAATCAAAAACGACTGGATTGAAGCGGCTCTTGACCTCGGTGCAAACAAAGTCACAATACTTTTCAAGATTATACTGCCACTTACAGTTTCCGGTGTCATAAGCGGAATCGTAATGGTTTTCGTGCCATCACTCACATCCTTTGCCATCTCACAGATACTCGGTGGCGGCAAGGTCCTGCTCATCGGAAATATCATAGAACAGGATTTCGTCCATGGCTCGCAGTGGGGCGCAGGAAGCGGTCTCTCACTCGTGCTCATGGTATTCGTATTAATCAGCATGGCACTCGTCAATCTGTTTGATAAGGAAGGAGACCAGAGCGCATTATGGTAAAAAAAATAGCATCAAGGATATATATGGGACTTATTTTTTTGTTTCTGTATCTTCCTATCGTTGTATTAATAGTACTCTCCTTCAACAACTCCAAATCCAAGGTTAAATGGGGAGGCTTCACGCTCGACTGGTACATAAAGTGCTTTCAGAGCGAGCGGATTATGTCAGCATTTTCTACAACACTGCAGATTACGCTGCTTGCAGCTGTGATTTCTACAATAATAGGAACTCTCGCAGCCATGGGTATAAGCGCCATGAAGAAACGTAACCAGACAATCTATCTGGGCGCTACAAACATCCCGATGCTCAATGCAGATATCGTGACCGGTATCTCAATGATGCTTTTGTTTGTAAAATTCATGAATCTGGGCTTTGTGACAGTGCTTATCGCACACATCACGTTCAATATCCCTTATGTGATACTCAATGTGCTTCCAAAGCTCAAGCAGACCAACAAATACACCTATGAGGCCGCACTTGACCTGGGCGCATCACCTCTATATGCATTTTTCAAGGTCACCTGGCCTGAAATAAGCCCCGGAGTGTTCTCCGGCTTTATGATGGCGGTCACAATGTCACTCGATGACTTCTCCATCACCTACTTTACGAAGGGTGCCGGAGTAAACACACTCTCAACCATGCTCTACACAGAGCTGAAAAAGGGTGTAAAGCCGGAGCTGTATGCCCTGTCAACCATACTTTTCTTCACAGTGCTGCTGCTTTTGGTTGTGGTAAACATCAACTCAAACCAAATACCTGTCAGCGCCTCAAAGAAGCCTGCAAGGGCTAAAAAGCTGCGCATCGTAAAGCGTAGTGTGAGCATCGCAATTGTTGCAGTACTCGTAATCGGCTGCTTTTCGGTATTTACCATAAGCGCCGGAAGCACGAACAATGACAATGCCATAACAGTGCTAAACTACGGTAAATACATCGATGAATCAGTAATCGACAGCTTCGAGCAGGAAACCGGAATCACCATTAAATACGAGGAATACGAGGAGCCTGAGGAGATGTACACAAAGTACAAGTCCGGTGCCATCGATTACGATGTCATCTGCACCTCTGACTACATCATCGAGAAGCTCATAAGTGAGGGTGAGGTCAACAAGATAGACTACAGCTCAATGCCAAACTATCAAAATGTAAATCAGGATATAATCGACATGTCCGCATCCTTTGACCCGACACATGAATACACTGTGCCTTATTTCTACGGCACACTCGGTATACTATACAATAAAAAGATGGCTGATGCATCAGACCTAAATACCTGGGACTGCCTGTGGAACGGCAAATACAAGGACAACATGATTATGATTAATTCTGTCCGTGATGCCTTTACTCCCGCCCTTCGCACACTTGGCTACTCGATAAACGAGACAGATACAGCAAAGCTCGATGAAGCATTTGATATACTGAACAAACAAAGCAGTGATGTGCTCGCCTACTACGTGGATGAAACCTGTGATGAGATGGTTGCTGAAAATGCGGCAATCGCAGTGTGCTACTCCGGTGAGGCAGCTGCAGCCATGGCTGAAAACGATAACCTGGACTATATCGTGCCAAAGGAGGGCTCAAACCTCTGGATTGACTCATGGTTTATTCCAAAGACATGCAAGAATAAAGAGGGCGCACAGGAATTTTTGAACTATATCTGCAGTGATGAGCCGGCACAGCTCAACTTTGAATATGTATACTATGCATCACCTATCCAGTCTGTCATCGAAAACCAGGATGCAGAAACGAAGGAAAATGAGGCGATTAATCCTCCTTCCGATATGCTCAAAAACTGTGAAGTATACAGAGCTTTAAATGATGATGACGCAACTCTTTACAATACACTGTGGCAGAGGCTCAAATCAGATTAAAAATGGATTGCGCAGCTGTATTTTGTATGATATCACAAAAATGAAGTCTAAAAATTGTACAAAAATACATATTGCAAACTTCAACAAACAATGATAGAGTAAAACCCACGAAGCGCCCTGCTTCGTGGGTTTTACTTTTCCACGGGATCCGATATTTTTATGCTCCGCAAGGAGATTCATGAAATACACGGAGTTTTTACATACTATAGAAACAGAAATAACCGCAAGACTTGACAATAATTTCAAGCTTACCATCCATCCTGTCAAAAAGAACAACGGGATGATCTACGACGGATTGGTGATTATCAATCCCAAATTCAATATAGCACCGACTATTTATCTCAATCCTTACTACCATTGGTATCTTGATGGTGTATCCATTGATTCTATTCTCGATGCAATTTTATCCACCTACAATGATTTCAAGCCAACTGAAGATTTTGACATAAGCTTCTGTGATGATTTTTCCAAGGTAAAGGAGAAAATAATTTTCCAGCTCATAAGCTACGACAAAAACCAAAAGCAGTTAAAGGACGTGCCCTATATCAAATATCTGGATTTTGCCATCATATTTGAAGTATATGTAGGAGCAGAACTGCCTGAATTTGGCACCATTACAGTCACAGATGCGCTTCTGTCACGCTGGGGCATAGATACAGAAACACTAATCCGTGCCTCAATGCAAAATACCCCAAGGATACTTCCATGCTCAATAATCAACATGGCAGAGTTTCTTGCCAAAAAATGTCCGGGCTATGCCAATCAGATGCGCGCAGTCTGTGATTTTGACAGCCTGCCTATGTATATCCTTACAAACAGCAGGCAGACAAACGGCGCATCCGCCATACTCTACCCGGGTGTGCTAAGCTCGCTGGCAAAAAAGCTCGGCGGCAATATGCTGCTCATACCAAGCAGTATCCATGAATTTCTGGTAATGCCGCTGGATAGCGATATAGATGTCTGCAACCTAAGCGAATTCATCTGTGAGGTAAACTCTACAGAGGTACGCGACGAGGAAGTACTCGGCGAGAGGTACTACATATACGATAGTAAAACAGACACTGTCTACTGATAATCATATAACCCGATAACACAAAATACCGGATATCATATCATAGATATGTATCCGGTATTTTACTTTCTAAGAACATATTTGGAAATTCATGAAAATTATTGGCCTGTTATTTGCAGAACGATGTACTAGTTGCCAAGCAGCATGTCGTAAAGCTTCTCATACTCTTTCGCAGATGCCTTCCATGAGAAGTCATGCCTCATGGCGCGCTGCATCATCTCCTGCCATCTGTCCTTATGGTTTTCAAACACATCAAGAGCATATTTGATGACATGCAGCATATCATGCGCATTATAATTGGCAAAGGAAAAGCCATCGCCCGTATTCTCATACTCATTGTACGCTGCTACAGTGTCCTTAAGACCACCGGTCTCTCTGACTATAGGAAGCGTACCATATCGCATAGACATGAGCTGGCTCAAGCCGCACGGCTCAAAAAGAGACGGCATGAGAAATGCGTCACAGCCTGCATATATCTCATGTGCATTTTCCTCTGAGTAGCCGATATATACTCCAAGCTTCTGCGGATACCTGCCATGGAAATAATTAAACATCTCCTCGTACTGCTGCTCTCCTGTGCCCTGCACTATAAACTGTACATTCATGGTGGAAAGCATCTCCTCCATCACATATGCCACCAGATCAAAGCCCTTCTGCTTTGTCAGACGCGAAACTATTCCAATCAGCATGACATCCTTATCCACAGCCAGACCATACTTCTCCTGCAGCTGACGCTTATTAACGACCTTTCCACTCAATTCCCTTACAGAAAAATGCTTATCCAGATATGTATCCTTCATAGGATTAAAGACATCATAATCTATACCGTTTACAATGCCTCTCAAATGCCTGCGCCGCTCAAGCATCAGGCCATCCAGGCCCTCTCCGCCCTCAGGTGTACAGATTTCATCTGCATATGTCGGACTGACAGTCGTAATCTCATCTGCATATACTATGCCGCCCTTTAAATAATTAGCCTCACCATAGAACTCCAGCTCCCCTGAATTAAAAATATGCTCCGGAAGTCCTGTAACATCAGCCACCTCTTTAATCTTCCATCGCCCTTGAAACTTCATATTGTGAATGGTAAAGACTGTCTTTATACCGGCATAGAAATTGTCTGAGCCGTACACAGTCTTTAGAAAAACCGGCAAGAGTCCTGTCTGCCAGTCATTACAATGTATCACATCCGGGGCAAAATCTATAACCGGCAAAGCCTCAAGCACCGCCTTTGAAAAGAAAGCAAACTTCTCCACATCCTCGTATATATTGTTGTATGGCTTATCTCCTGCAAAGTAAAACTCATTGTCCACAAAATAATATGTCACACCATCATACTGCGATGTAAAAATCCCCACATACTGCCTGCGCCAGTTGAGATTGACATAAAAATGACAGACGAACTTAAGCTGTGGCAGTAATTTATCATCCATACATTTGTACTTCGGAAGTATAACTCTCACGTCATATCTGTCCTTGTCAAAATATTTTGGTAAAGATCCCACTACGTCAGCTAGTCCACCTGTCTTCATATAAGGTATTGCCTCTGATGCGGCCATTAATATTTTCATTTTGTCCATGCTGAAACCTCCCCCAGATTACAGTTATTTAAACAACGATTAATCTGATAAAAAATATAGTATACATCCTGAAACCAATAGAATGTATACTATATTATATCACGCGGAAGTACATTTTGCCTAGTAAATTTATCAAAACGTGGTTTTATTTGTCTATAATGACGATTTTTACATTCCTAGACGTATTTTGTCTGTAATCAGTGCAATAAACTCCGAATTGGTAGGCTTGCCCTTACCATAGTTTACAGTGTATCCAAACATGGAGTCTATCGTATCCATCCTGCCTCTGCTCCATGCCACCTCGATAGCATGCCTTATGGCTCTCTCCACCCTGCTTGAGGTAGTCTTGTACTTCTTTGCAATAGTGGGATACAAAAGCTTTGTGATAGAGCTAAGCATTTCCATATCCTCAACGCACATCACTATCGCAGTCCTAAGATACTGATATCCCTTTATATGAGCCGGAACACCTATCTCATGAATGATATCCGTCACCTGTGTCTCAAGGGATTTTTTCTCCATATATGTATCATCAAGTGGCTCAGTGTCACCGGATGCTCTCTTTACATACACAAGTACCACATCAGAACCGGCATTACCGTTTATCATGCTGTATGCTTCATCACTACTTCTTGCTGTTCCTAAAAACTCCATGCCCTTTAATAAACTCTGCATGTTTTTCTTTTCGTCTGCTACTGCGACATTTAAAGTGCTCATCAAACTCTCCTATGCCGCCAATTACTGTCATGTCAAAACAAATTGTATGCTTTTATGATAACACATTTTGTCGAATTTTGTCGAGAGCGTATTTTTTTTTAATTTTATGTAACCATTCAGCCCACGCATATTCGCAAAACTGCACGATACCCGTGCTTTCTCTATTCTTCAAACTGAGAGTTATACAGCTCTGCGTAAAATCCGTTCTTTGCAAGAAGCTCATCGTGTGTACCCTGCTCGATAATGTCTCCGTCCTTCATGACAAGAATCATATCGGCATTCTTGATAGTAGACAGCCTGTGGGCGATGACAAAGCTTGTTCTGCCCTTCATCAGATTGTCGAGTGCCTTCTGGATACGGATTTCTGTACGTGTATCGACAGAGGATGTGGCCTCATCAAGGATAAGGATTGGATTGTCTGCAAGAATGGCTCTTGCTATTGTCAAAAGCTGCTTTTGTCCCTGTGACACATTGGATGCATCCTCGTTGAGCTCCATATCGTAGCCCCCCGGCAATGTCTGGATAAAGTGATGCGCATGTGCTGCCTTTGCTGCCGCGATGACCTCCTCATCTGTGGCATCCAGACGGCCGTAGCGGATATTTTCCATAATGGTGCCCTTAAAGAGCCATGTGTCCTGCAATACCATGCCGAATGCATCTCGCAGATCGGCTCTGTTGTAATCCCTGATATCATGTCCGTCTACAAGAATGGCACCTGAGCTTACATCATAAAATCTCATAAGAAGCTTGACCATGGTAGTCTTTCCCGCTCCTGTCGGTCCAACGATAGCAACCTGCTGTCCCGGCTTTACCTTTGCAGAAAAATCATTGATGATGATCTGGTCAGGATTATAACCAAAGTGTACATGCGAAAACTCTACACTTCCCTCGATATGGTCTGGATTTACAGGATTTTCCACTGTTATATCCTCTTCCTCCTCATCGAGGAACTCAAATACACGCTCAGATGCAGCCGCCATCGACTGAAGCTGGTTTGCCACCTGCGCTATCTGCTGGATTGGCTGTGTGAAATTCTTCACATACTGTATAAATGCCTGGATATCACCGATTGTGATGACATTCTTTATGGCAAGTATACCACCTGAGATGGCTACTCCCGCATATCCTAAGTTTCCTACAAACTGCATGATAGGCATCATAAGTCCTGAAAGGAACTGTGATTTCCATGCGGATTTGTAGAGCACATTGTTGGCCTCCTTAAAGGTCTTTACAGTCTCTGCCTCTTTATTATATGCCTTTATGACGAGGTGGCCTCCGTACACCTCCTCGACCTGTCCGTTTATGTGTCCCAGATACTCCTGCTGCTGTCTGAAGTATTTCTGTGAATGCTTTATGACAAACGAAATAAGTATCATCGAAACTGGCAGGATAACGAGTGAAATCAGCGTCATGAGCGGTGAAATAGACAGCATCATGACCAGTGTACCGACCAAAGTGGCAACAGATGTAATAATCTGTGTGATACTCTGGTTCAAGCTCTGTCCGAGTGTGTCCACATCGTTTGTGATACGCGAAAGTACCTCACCATATGTCCTTGACTCGAAATACTTCATCGGCATACGGTTGATTTTGCTCGTGATGTCCTTACGCATCCTGTAGCAGGTCTTCTGCGTGATGCCTGTCATGATAAGTCCCTGGGCAAACATAAAGATGGCACTCACCACATATAAAGCCAGCATAAACAAAAGAACCTTTGCAATATAATCAAAATCTATGCCGCCTGTTCCTGCAATCTTGTTCATGAGTCCCTCGGCAAGCGCAGTGGTGGCTTTACCCATGACCTTCGGTCCTGCAACGGAGAAGACAGTCGAAACTGCTGCAAAAATCATAACTGCAATGATAGCAGCCCAGTATCTGCCGAGATACTTTATGAGCTTCTTTGTAGAGCCCTTGAAATCCTTGGCCTTTTCTGTGACCATTCCGGGGCCTCTGCCCATTGGTCCTCTTGGCCTCCTAGGAGGCATCTTGAACTGTTCGTTATTATTCTCACTCATCTTACATGCCCTCCTTTTTGTTATCATCAAGTCCAAGTTCCCTGGCTGAAAGCTGTGACTGTGCAATCTGCATATATACATCGCAATTTTTAAGAAGCTCCTCGTGGGTGCCTTTTCCTACGATTTTACCGTCATCGAGCACGAGAATCTGGTCAGCATGAATAATCGTGCTGATACGCTGTGCCACGATAATGACGGAAGCATTCTCTGTAACCTCTGCTAAAGCTGCACGAAGACGCGCGTCAGTCTTCATATCTAGTGCTGAAAAGCTGTCATCAAACACATAGATATGAGGGTCCTTTGCGATAGCTCTTGCTATGGCAAGCCTCTGCTTCTGACCACCTGACACGTTTGAGCCGCCCTGTGCGATTGAGCTTTCATACCTGTCATTCTTTGTCTCGATAAACTCAGAAGCCTGTGCGATATCCGCAGCCTTTTTTATCTGCTCATCACTCGCGTCTGCTTTACCAAAGCGCAGGTTTGAGGCGATGGTTCCCGAGAAAAGAATACCCTTCTGCGGAACAAAGCCTATTGACTCGCGAAGCTCGCTTAGTGTGTAGTCTCTGATATCGTGTCCATCAAGCTCTATTGAGCCTCCAGTCACGTCATAGAAACGCGGAATCAGGTTTACAAGTGTAGACTTTCCACAGCCGGTACTTCCGATGATAGCTGTGGTTTTGCCCGGCTCCGCCACAAAATCAATGTCTGAAAGCACATCCTCCTTTGCTCCCGGATATCTGAAATCCACATGGTTGAAACGGATAACACCTCTGTGATCAGCCTCAGTAACAGGCTCTTTTGGATCATTTACAGTGCTGTTTGTCTTTATAACCTCATCGATACGCTCTGCCGCAACACCAGCTCTCGGAAGCATGATGGACATGGCTGAGAGCATAAGGAATGACATAACAATCATCATGGCATATGTAATAAACGCAGTCATGGTACCTACCTGCATAGAACCCTTGTCTATTCTGCCTGCTGCAACCCACACGATACCAAGTGTGATGCAGTACATGATCATGGACATACCCGGCATCATAAAGGTCATGACACGGTTTGTAAACAGCTGTGTGCGTGTAAGCTCACGGTTAGCCTCATCAAACCTCTTTTCCTCCTCCTTCTCACGGCCGAAAGCCCTGATAACGGAAAGACCTGTAAGAATCTCACGAGAAACAAGGTTTACCTTGTCTACAAGACTCTGCATAATCTTGAACTTTGGCATCGCAATGCCAACCAGTGTGAAAATAAAAACCATGATGGCAGCAACCGCAATGGCAATCACCCACTCCATGCCGGATTTAGTCTGTGCCACCTTGATAATACCACCGATACCAACGATTGGCGCATAAAGCACCATACGAAGCATCATGGTAGTAACCATCTGAATCTGCTGTATATCGTTCGTGCTTCTCGTAATAAGTGATGCCGTAGAGAATTTGTTAATCTCGGCATTTGAAAAGCCCACAACCTTTGAAAAGGTCTTTTCTCTCAAATCCCTGCCGACAGCGGCACCGACCTTAGAAGCCGCAAAGCCCACAACGCAGGCTGCTATAAGCATAATTGCCGCAAAGCCTGCCATCTTTGCTCCTGCCCTCCACAGATAGGCAATCTGGTTGGCATCCACATCAATTCCGGCATTCTCATCACACTTTGTCGCAAAAGTTACACCCATGGACTTTAAAGTAGCTGAACCCACCGCATCGATTTTTTCCTGCACCTTGCTTCTTATCTGCTTTATCATGTTATCATCGAGCGCTACTCCCTGCGGGATAGCCGATGCATCCACATCCATCTGCTCACCCGACTGAAAAGCCTGATATGCCATGACAAGAGGAACCAAAAGCTCCTCATCCAGCTTATCAAGTGTGTCCGAATCAGCTGTCAGCTTGTATTTTGCCACACTGTCATCAGATTTTAAAGCATCCTCTGCCTCATAACAGTCCGTAAATTTTTCTTTCTCGTCAGACAGCATAAATGTCTGTGCCATCTGATAATCCTCCGATGTAATCTCCTTTGGCAGGATATGCTCAATGCCATGATCCTGGATACCCACATCAATGATGTCAGATGTGTACGCAGGCAAAGCCAGATCACAATAAGCCTGAGCAATGAGAAAAACAAAAATTAATATGATCCATCGCCAGTATGGAATCAGGTTTTTGAAAATTTTACTCATAAACGTTTCCTTTCTTTCCGGTTAATTTATCCCCCATCCACGAATGCAAAAAAATATCCGCAATCGTGCGCATACTATTTATTTTATCAATAAGCGTGGATAATTCAATAAAGAAAGTATAAAGAAACAGTAAAAAAACAGAGACTATATAAATGGTTTATATAAGTCTCTGTTTGATAAATTGTGCTTAATCGAAAAGTATGTGATAGCTAGAAGCCTTTGAAAACTAATCCAAATCTGCAAGACCTACACGCTGTATCTGGAAGGTCTTGTATGCCTCCGGTGTATTCTTTTTAACCTCCTGATTGTTCTGCATGACAGTGATGTTACTGCTTGCCACTGCGTATACCTTGATGGAATTCTGCCCTGCCGGCAGAGTCGCTAAAGGTACCTTAACCTTATAGGTCTTATTATTTGCAAAGAAGGTTCTGTTATTTCCTGCTTCTGATGGTCCTAGAAGGTCAGCCTCTGAGCCATCATCATGCAGTGAATAAATCTGCCAGTTCTTCATCTCCTTCAGGTAGATTGTATTGCCATCGTCATCTATTTCCTTATCATGGTCATCCTTTGTACCCTCGATAAAGAAGCTCATATTGACAGTCGTATCCTTATCTACCTGATTACGAAGCATGTTGGTATCCTTAACGGTAAAATATACATCCTGTGTGGCAATATTGCCATCATCATCTACATCCAGTCTCGCAGCATCAGGATTACCATTTGTCTTTGCCTCCTCATCCTGCTGTATAGCAGCATCTATTGTCGAGTAAATAGTACTGATATCTGCTGACTTAGGGTCGTAGCCCTCTTTTAATGAAATAGCAGGTGCATGCTCTACTACACTGTAAGCCGCAATCATTGTATTGATGTACAGCTTTAACTCATCAACGGACTGTGTCACATCGGAATGTCCTACACCGGAGTATGTAACATTGCCCTTGGTGTAGATGTAGTAGTTATTTCGCACATCCTTAGGTGAAGAATAGTAAACATTCTGATCCGAAAGTGTATACCAGACAACAATATCACTCTCACCATCATTGTCACTGTCCTCATTAAAATCAAGCTGATAATACTGTCTATGAGTCCAAGCTATTTCTATCTTATCAGGAATTTTAAACGGATATGTAGTAATCTGACCTGAATTCACCTTTTCAGCCTTATTAGTATGTCCCATGGTTCCTTGCAGCCATGAATATAGTCTGCGATAGCCATGACCCGTATCTTGATTTGAATCCAAATCACCATACGCAAAGCCCTGGTTCTGTCGTACAATTGTTTCTTTATTTGATCTTGGCTTATATGCAATATCAGTATTATGTTCTTTGGCATAACTGACTGCTTCAGCATACTCATCAGTTCCTTCTTTAAGGGTATTTCCCTTTTTCAACGCAGAGCTATGCAGTATACCATATCTATCCATTCCAACGACATCTCTTACAATAGTGTTAAAATCATAGCCCCAGTTGTTATTTCTTACTGTCTCGTTACCTTTATACTTATTATTGCTAAGCGATGTAGTATCATGGGTAAATAATACTGCTTTACCGGACTGGATAAATTCTTTTATCCTATCCACCTGTTTACTATCATTATAAATCTCATAACAATCCGAGAATCCAATTACAAGCATATCATAATCCTTGACCTTGTTATCTTTACAAAGCTTCTTAAATTCAACAGAATCTCCCGCAAGAGTTTTAATGTCAAGTTCAAAATCTGTAACATCCTTTAACAACTTTGAAAACTTTGAGTTGGAATCTGACTTTTGTTCTTGCATATTAAATGTACTAGCCCCTGCAAGGTATTTGCCTTTAATTCCTTTTGATGTATCAATCTGCAAAATCTTAATATGCTGCTTTTGATTACTGTTGGCCTGCTTGTAGAAATATCCTCCTGTCACATCATAACGATATGGGTTCGTAGTCTGCGATGCCCTAAGCTGCCAGGGAATAACACCTACAAACTGTGTAGGCAGTTCATAAACCAGTTTATAGTTATATTTTCCGGCCTCAAGATTATAGTTATATTCTCCATTTTCATCAATCTGCGGACTCACCAGAGTACCATCCCGGTAAATCTGTACATTGTTTCCGGCTATCTTTTCCTGTGTAGGTGAAAACTTACCATCCGCATTTGAATCAAGATAAAAGCCTATATCAAAAGAAGCATTGGCATCTGCTCCACCCCGGTTATTGATATTAAACTCAAGTACTATGTGATTATCTTCAAGCTTTACATAATCCTTGCCTTGCTCTTTCTTCTGCTCCTTGACCTTTATCTGCGGTTTTTCAGCAGTGAGGTTAGTATATAGATCCGTTGACAGGTTATTATCTGACTTTGTTTTTATTAAATGATCATTTGATATATTAGCTTCCATAAAGCCATATATATTAGAGCAATTGTCTATATAATAGTCATTTACTTTTTCAATATTATTATCATTCTTATAAAAGTCTTTGTCTACCACTATAGGATAGCCCGCTTTCAAATAATTGTTTAAAGCCTCTACTTTCTCGGTTGTAATATCATTTCCCGGGCCCCTGTATGTATTTACCGCCTTTACATATTTCTCATTATCATTTGGATCAGTAAAGTCTCTTATTAGGCCCAATCCATTATCATATTCAGTCAAATAATCACTGTCCAATAACCCCGCATGTCCACGACTATATGTAGATCCATTCTCATCATTACCTATATATGTTGGATCTATAACTACAATATCACCAACATTAGAATATATAAGTCCATTCATGGAAGAATCATTATATACAGTTATTTTAGCTCCATTTTCCCAACTCTTATTCAAATTATCACAACACAACCCCATATAAATCATGTCGTAATTGTTCAAATCCTCAATTCGACCTATAAACTCTGAGCTGTTGACACAGGTGATATGTATATTGTCATCAGCCGGGCAGTTAGCACCAAGCCATGACTTAAGATTTTTTTTCAGCGGTGTGATACAATCGCTTTGGCTATTCATGCCGGGCTCTATATCAAGGATATTAAGCTCATCCACCGGTTTTGCGACATCCCTCTTATCAGCATACGATATAATATAGCTTAGAACTATCTCCTTTGAAATCTTCTTGTCATAGTATTCATATTTATTCTGTCCAAGAGTAGCATTTTCATTTTTCCTGCTTGTATTCTCTGAGTTGATGTACTCTGCTATCTCGTCAAAATTCTCATTTTTAGCCTCTTCGGCAAATTGAGTTTCATCATTATTTGCAATAAACGCAGAAGCAAAATCTCTTAAAACAAACGGCACATCCTTATTAGGATTATAATTTCGTGGAATAACATATTCGTTGCCAACCACATAGCCATGTGTACGAGTTGAACTGTCAACTTTGTAATACGTTATGACCTTGTTATCATTCCAGTTAATAAAATTATCAGCAGAATCCTTTGTAAAATTCAAGGAACTGAAATTGTTACAGCTCAAAAGACCTGCAAGCTTTTTAATATTACTTGAGTAATCTGCAGATGAAGAAGCCCACACAATACCATTATCCACTATAACAGGCATCATGATACCACTCTGATGTACACGCTGGACTATCTGCTTTACCTTGTCCCATGAAATGTCATTATCAGGTTTATATGTTGCAGCATCGTCTCCTAAATCCTTTGAAAGGATGGACTTTGAGCCGGAAAGATAGAGTAAATCAATTGTTGCCACATCTATCTGCTCAAGCTCCTTTGGTGTGACCGTTTTTACCTTGAAGGTCATATTGGCAGTCTTATCATCATCGCCTGTCTTTCCCTCCTGGTTAAATACACCGTTTCTGAACCAGTTATTGTTCTTGAAACCACCCTTATAATATATGTGTGTGGTATTTACAGGATAATCAAGCGAGCCGTTTTTATCAGCCACCATGATATAGTCACCATTTCCATCACCCACATAGGTGTATGTCTGGCTGTCCTTAACTATATCAAAATATCCGTCTGTATCAGTGAGGATTACCTTTCCTGTGTTATCTGCCGACTGATTGTCCGGTGTGCCATCATCTATCTTCTCGTATGGATTCTGTGTATCAAGCACTGCTCCATACTCGCCGGTCTCATCATAATTAAACTCGATAGGTACCTCAGTGTTCACCTCGTAGTAGATCTCGTCATCAGTGATTTTATCTGCAGGCACATACTCCATCTCAACCGTATAGTATGTATACTTCTCATAATCCGGCTTACTGCCATCAGGCAGACCTGCCATCCGGTCAGCTCTTGCAACAAATTTATATGGTGATGTGGTATCTGAATTGTCAGTCCTGTAAATATATGCCTTTGGGTCATATTTTGCGATGGTTTGCATGCTCTCATCGGAAACGATTGCATATGAACTCTTTATAGCATAGACTACATGCTTCTCAACTGTATCGTCAGCTGTGCCTGTATCTGGCGTATTATCTGTACTGCTGTCTGTATTTCCATCAGCTTTCTGTGAATTATCAGACGGTACCAGATACTGAGTGTTTGTCATGCCATCCGGCAATTTGACCGCAGTAAATGCAACACTGTAGTAGCCTCTTTTGCCGGGTGCCTTAATTTGATTGCCATTTTCATTCTCTGTATCAGAGCCATCTTCCGTCTCATCCTCGCCCTGCATGAAAACATAATGGTCAACATTTTGTCTGTAATGACCTGTAGGCAGTCCCTCTTCATTTACTGCAAGCTGGTAATCGGTATTGAACTTATAATCTCCTTCTGCCTGCTCTGTCATCTTATAACCGGTGGTACCCTTGTTTATTCTGTCCATATCTACAAGGGCAAGCTCTGTCCAGTCATCGCCCTGACTGACATAGCTCTCCTCATACGGCTCATAATAAAGAGGCCTTGTGTTATCCTTTTCCTCGGTAGTGATAGGCGCAAGCTTTGTTTTCAGTCCTTCCATATAGGCAGACCTGTTTTTTACACCGGCACCATCTTTATCAGACATCTTTGACAGTGTTCCAAACCAATCGTCAGGCTCCTGACCGTCAATCAGATAGCCAATGGATGCCATTTTCTTGTCAGGCACCACCTCCACTATGTTGAAGGGCTTGTCCTTGCCATGTGAGCTGACTATATCCGATATTCCATTGAACGCTACATTTGCATCGACCTTTGTAAGGCTGTCATTCAGCACAAAAGCTGCCACAACGAGACATCCTGTAAGTGTGAGCGATATTGGAACCACTATTTTTTTTCTTAATTTGCTCATTGCGATTGCTCCTTTTGTAAAAAACTACTCTGTTTCTTAATATGTATAAAACGTAATTGTATTTGACTTAAACTCCGGCATATCCTCAAGTCCAAGCCAGACGCTGATATTTAATTTCTCTCCGGTAAGAAAATCATTTCCGAGAGTGATATGCATTTCTTTATTATAACCTAAAATATAATAATTAAGATAGTTCTTATATTTAGGATCATCTGGCTTACCTTGTGCTCCTGTTTCTCCGGCAATCTCATTTGAACTAAACTTAAATATTCCATCAGGCTCACCATTGCCCTCCGGTCCATAAATCAGCTTGCCATCATCGCCCATTCTAAAGGATATATCTCCCTTGTGCTCGGTTGCACCTGTTGAGCTGACACTTTCTACCTCCATATGCCATACAAAATCCTTAACCTGATATTTACCATTTAATGAAGAATTTTTTAACTCCCATTCATCAATAAACAATTGATGCGTCTGTCCTAAATTGAAATGCTTATCTGCATCACAATGTAGAATATTGATTGGATGTGCTACGTTTACAGTTACCTTTGCCGTCAATGACGTATCGTCTTTGGATGTTACTGTGATAACAAATTGATCTGTAGTTTCATTATCCATAAGTTCTACATTATATACATCACCATTAGCATTAAAGTTTCCACCATTTTTTGTTCCAGAATGATCCCACGTTACATTTTTTGAATCATACTTTCCACCCAGAATCTTATCAGTAAACTCTAATTTATTCTGATTTTTCTTCATTTCATAGTATACCGTTCCGTTGGTTACATCCTTGCCTTTATAATATATCCTTATTCCTTTAGGCTCTGCCGGTGCCACATACTCCACATCTGCCCCGGTCGGTACCTTATTGCGCATGGTAAAGTTCTGCTTTGATGTATACTTCTTGTCTCCTGCCTTAAAGTCCACGACAATTCCGACAGAATTCTTGCTTTCTGCCTCGCTTAAATCAGGTGTAAAGCCTGTGACATTTTCTGCCATAAGAGATTCCTTGCCCTGACCATCCGCCTTCACCGCACCTGTTGCAGGATCCAGTGTATCCTTTCGCAGATAGATTTTGTGCTCTGACGGTCTGTATATGATATTGTATGTACAATCCTTGTTGTAGATAATCAGCTTGCTGTCGGATGATGATTGCTCAGATGATGCTTCTTCGGATGATACTTCTTCTGCTGATGCAGTTGCAATATAACCGGCCTCGGGTTCTGCTGATGCCACCTCCACCGGCGCTGCCACTGTAGCAGGCTCATACTTGACACCCTTTTGCGCATCAATTATCAGGTCTCCTATCTGATTCATGGTAAGCTGTGCCTCATACTGTAAATCTACGTCCTTTGAAGCATACTTATACTGCTTCGTGCTCGTACCGATAAAGCCTGCAACAGCCAGACCCAGTATTCCCATTATCGCCATGACAATGACAAGCTCAACAAGTGTAAAGCCACTGTTTTTCCTATTATTTGATTTGTTCATGCGCCTTAAAAGTTTCATGGTTCATCTTCCTCTCCGATTTCATCATACAACCTTATAACAGCCTTGCGTCAAAATAAAATATTAAACATTAAACTATATAAATTACTCACATACCACCTTGCCGGTCTCCTTGTATATAGTGATAACCTTTTCGGTGCTGTTTTTTTGAATCCAGATACGGCTGCAGTACTTGCCGTTACTATCAGGCTTTTGTGCACCTGAGCTTCTGTCAAACTGAAGCACTATACTGTCTGAGCCGTTCAATTGTGTCTTGCCGGTATAATCATCATTCACGGAATAATATACATCAATCCTGCTCTTCCCGATTTTGCTTGGAGCAGATACTGTGCCATTTATAGTCGTCTTATAATAATAGGCACCATCTGATGCATCCTTGTATATCTCAAGAACTGCGCTGTCCTTTCCCATCGTGGTGACTCTTGTTTTATTAATTATCGATTCAATATTTCTGGCACACTGCTTCACCTCAACACCCATTACCGAGCGAATGGATATGGTTGCCGCACCTATGAGTACGACAGATATCGCTATCACTACTATAAGCTCTACCAGAGAGAACCCACCATTATTCTTTTTTTCTTTTACAGACATATTGGATTCCTCCCTTGTATATATCGTCAAAATTTGTCAAATATAAATATTTCGCAGCTGTTTTGCGCCTTAGAAGCCGCTTGTTTTCTACTCCTTGGTCCAGTTCTGGTATGTAATGAGCGTAGCATAATCTATTTTTGTATCTGCCTCCTTCTTATTTGAAAAAGAAGAAACATTACCCAGATAGTTGGCACCGTCCATGAACACATCATACAGGTGCAGTGCATCGTCTGCATCACTTACCTTTTCAAGAAGCAATGCCTTAAATAACTCCTGAGTACCATTATCAATCTCGCACTGGTCTTTGTTTACAATTATCCTGCCCTTTGCAACTATGGTACCTGTAAAGTCAGCATTCAGTGTCACATCTCCCGTAGCAACAATTATATCCACATTGTGTGATTTGTCATTTGCATCATAGGTGTAGTTACCGTTTTTGACAATTGCCTGATACGTTTTTCCCTGATACTCAGTCTCAAATATATGTTTATTACCGGAATTTGGCACTATTTTCAGCAAATTGGTATTGTTAACTATATTTGTAAAAAGCGAAACACTTGCTGCATTTGTCGGTAAATCCGCATAATTCGTCAAAAGCTTTGAATTTAATGCAGTATATGTGCGCTGTAAGGCATCTGACTGTGCATCCATGTCCACACCATCAGCTATGCCCTTCAAAAGGCTTAAATTGCTGCCATCGTAGATGCTGTAATTGCCGGCAGTATAGATGCTTGCTGCCTCATTTACCTTTATGCTGTCAGTATAGAACTTAGTGTATCTATTGAGCTTGTCACTGTCTGCGCCAAAATAGTCTCTGTAATACTCAGCTGCCTTGTTCGTTGGCAGATTTACATAATAGTATACAAGTCCATCATCACTATTATCAGTAGAAGGAACAAAGACTTTCTTTATACACTTATCGATTGTCCTGCCCTCCGGCAGATATGCCGAGAGCGCCTTGCCTGTCTTTGTGCTGACCACATTGGCATTAACTTCAGTATACTTTGTCTGATCCTGTCCGGTTGCAGTAATATCCTTGTACTCCTTATAGGAGAGTGGATTCTTGTTGTAAAGTGATTTGGCATCCGCACCATCTCCATTTGTGCCTATACACTCAGGCGGCACAAGGTATGCTATCTGGTCACCCTTTACAGAGATTGACTCACCCATAGCCACATTGCTGTTTTGTGTACCCACACCACTTGAGTTTACAATAGCCTGTGTATTGATATATGCAGTTCCTGCTAACATAAGCTCCCTGATATTTGACATATCAAGAGATGCCTCCCTGCCGTTTATGATAATAGCAGAGCTATCGCCTGCGACAGGATTTTCCTTATCATCGCCTCCGTTGCCAAAGCCGACGTACTTCGCATTGTTATTCTTATTATTCTTGCCAAGTGTGACCTTTGAGCCTGTACCCTTTAAGGTCATGTCATCTGCCACATATGTCATGCCATCCAGCTTGACCGTTGCACCATTTACATTTATGTTGCTTGTCCACAGCTGGCACTGTGAATCAACAGAAAGTGTACTATTATTGTGTACCCCCGCCATGTTCTTTTTTATCGTAGCAGTATCTTTTCCGGCAAAGTCTCCCACCTCTATATCGCCCTCTGCAATCATATAGCTGGTATCCTTTACATCGAGTGTAGCATTGTTTGGAATGGTAACACTCGTAGTGGAAGTTCCTGTATCCGCCGCATTTTTACAGCCGGCATAGAGATTACCGGATAGATTCACTTTATTAATTCCTGATGTAATTTCCAAGCCTTCATTTCCTACAAGAGAATATGTAAAAAGCTCCGGAACTCCTCCCGATGCTGTAAAGCTCATGGATGGAACTCCCAGAGAAATATCTGTCTCTATTATTGATTTAAATCCCTTTTCATCGGTATACTCTACCCTTAGACCATTCAGCACGACACGATTTTGGTACACCTTGAGCTGTCCATTACCGTTTACATCGGCATTGGTCGATTTGATAATAGCATATGGCTGATTGTCTTTTTTCTCGAGAAGCTTCGGGTCAACATATTGTATGAGCTTTCCCCTATTAAACGTCATACCGGTGCTGTCAGACTCAAGGCTTCCCTTTAAGCTCTTTAAATACTCCTGCGCAAATATACTCTGTCTGCCGGCCTCATTTATGCTGCTGTCAGAGTAATTCTCCATAACCTTGGTGTACCCTGCTGAATACGCCTTGGAAATATCACTCTGCAGACCGGTGCATATCTGATCCAGCACACCCTCTGCCGAGTAAAAGTTATCTGTATTTTTTTCGTCTGTCACCTTCATCTGGAGGTTCATAAGCGCTATCCACAGCACAGTCACAGCTAAAACAGCCACTATAGCCATTGCAACTACAACCATCACAAAGGAAGCACCACGGTTATCGTTACGCTTCATAATTAATACCCCATGCTTCCGGTCATCGTAACAACCGGATCTTTATCCTTAAATATATCATCCAGTGAAGCCTTACTCTCGTATACAGCCACCTTCACATCATACAGCCTTTCAGATGCCTTGCTTCTTGTCAGGTTCTGTATATCGACAATAGCCTTTACCTCATTTTGGTTTACATTGTTATTAAAGCCATATATAGCTTGATCGGGCTGTAGTGGATTATCCGGTGCTCCCATATTTACATTCAGATTGGTGGCTATATGAGTATAAGCATGACCTGTACGATTTCCCGGCTCACTTACCTTCACATATGCCTTATATGTACTCTCCTTCATGCTCAGCTCTGACTGATCCGATATAGTCTTTTGCTTTACAATATTTACCGTGCAGTCCAGCTTGCCCTTATTATTGATTATAATGACATCGTTGCAGGTATTGTAAAGTGCTCCTGTAGATGTGTACCATGGATTGTAAAACAGATAGACATTTCTCAGATTATGGTTCACAGTATCTGAAGAATTGTCGTAAATCACCATGGTATAATCATCCTTCAGTGCACTATTCGGATCCGGAAAAGTCTTTCTTACTCCATTCTTATTGATAGAATACGAATACGACACCGTAACCTTGGTAGCCTTATTGCTCGCAGCTCCACTCTTTTCTATATCAATTGTGATAGTTCTCTTTATATCACTCTGCTGTACAATTAAGCCTGGATTCATATTGTTAAATGCAGCTATAATATTCGTGGCAGAATACCTGTCTGCACTCATGCAGTCGAAATTTGCATCCATGGCCGACATATCTGCCACCTCGTCCATGTTGTACTTTGTAACCTTATTGTCCGCCTCTTTCTTGCCCGTTGTAGGGTTTACCTTTGTCGCATCTGATTTTGCATCCACTGTCACAAGAGCATTGTATTTCTTTGTGCCTGACTGCACGCCTGACATATAGAAATAATACTTGTGCGCATCCGACTCCCTGAAATCCCAAAGCGATGTATCGATTATTCTGGCTGATGCATCAGTCTTGTGAATACAGCTAGTAATGACATCATCCTTGTTTACAATCTCAGCACTGATATCCTCAAGCCTCTTTACATTATCAAACTTGCCCGACTTCTTAAGAAGCTCACATGCACTGCTTCCATCTGATATATTAAAGCCGTCCGACACATCAAAGCCCTCCGACGGGTAGTTGAACTGATATGCCAGTGTCTTCATGGAGTTCTTCTCAATACCCTCCATAATGTTTGTCGCCAGATGTGTGGCATTCATCTCGTTTTTAGCCTTCACATTGGTCTTTGTAGCTGTGACAAATGCATTCAAAAAAGGAAGCACGATTATTGCGAGAATAGCAATCGACACAATAATCTCCACAAGTGTTACTCCTCGATCATCGTTTTTTAGCTTTCTCAAATCTGCTTCCTCCCCTCTTGTATTTTGTTATCTCATAACTCTATAATCTAACATTTGATATTTATCACTTACTGTCTCAATAACCCGCTAATCTAATAATCTAATATTATAATAATCCGTTAGTTTGTTGTACCAAACAGATTATTTGTACCATGTGGTACTGCAGGTATGTATGGTGCCTCATATGGCTTATCAAGTCCATACAGGAAATATGAATCCACAAGCATCTCACCTGTCAGCTTGCCTGTCGAATCATCAAAGCTCACATTGAGTGTGCTGATGGTCTTCTTCTGCGATGAACCAATCACCTCTCCAAGCATAGCCTTAAGCCCATGATACTCTGTCTTGAATGCCATAACTGTGCTGACATCATAAAGCTGATAGCCTGTAACCGTAGACTTTGCAGAGCTTGATGATGCACTGCCATCAGCTGCACCGCCGTCGCCTGTCTGTGACTGTGAGCTGTTGCCATCAGCGGTCTGAGAGCTCTGCGAATTGTCTGCATTACTGCTATCCGTGGTACTGCTGTCTGAACTGCTTCCTGACGAAGAATCTGTACCTGCATCGCCGGTCGGATTATTCACATCAATAGCTGTCGGTGAACCGACTGTAAGCTCTGTAATATTTGTATTGGTAGATTTCTCGATAGCAACCGCATCCATAATGCCGTTTTCAATCTGTAAATATGAAGGAAAATTGTCATATACCTGCTGCATGGCATCAGACATATCCTTTGTCTTCTTTGTGTAGTCATCCGCCTTTGCCGCAAGGGCTGAAAGCTGATTGTACTGTGATTTCAGATTCATATTTTCGCTCTTGAGTGAATCCCTCTTATTGGACTGCGGCATAAAAATCAAAAAAAATGTCAGTGCTAAAATGGCAACACCCGCTAATATAATAAGTAACTTTTTATCTCTCGTTGACATCCTAACACCCCCTACTGATTTGTACTGTCTGTATCTGATGATGAATTACTATCCGTCTGTGCCTGTGATGACGCATCTTTTGATGTATCATCTGGCTCACTGCCTGTGCCATCCGCCGATTCAGAAGCAGCACTGTCATCAGCCTTTACATATGTGCAATCTACTGTGAACTGAACCTTTGAAGCACCGGTCTCATCAACCTCCTCTGTGATGGTTGACACATTGGATACCATGATACTCTCAAATGTACGAAGCTGTGCAATCACATCAGCCGCTATATCCTTGCTGCCTGTCTTGATGGTCATCGAAACACCATCTGTCGTAACAGACATATTCACAAGCTTGGCCTCTGAAGGAAGCTTCTGCTCCAGCTCATCAACAAAGCCCGTTATCTCATCATTCTTGTTGGATGAGGCACTCTCAAGAAGCTTGGTCCAGTCATAGTCCTTCTTGGTCTGGTTGTACACATCATATATATTCTGTGCATATGATAAATCAGAAACACGTGCTTTAAGCGTCATATTGTCTGAAGTTAAAACAAGATTTGAAAAAATGCTGTATGCCGTGATACCAACTGCAACTACTACACACAAGCCAAAAATGAGAAGCTGCACCGCAAAAGAAACAGGCTTTTCAGCTGTCTCCCCTGCCGGTACGGGAAGAGGCTTCCCATCAGGGCCAACAGGTGGATTTCCCTGCATCCCTGCCTGTGCGCCGCCGGATGGCATAGCACCTGCAGCTGTTCCTGCCATAATCGGAGCACCGATTCCCTTGTTTTTCTTACTGTCAAGTATATCAAGCGGGTTCAGTGAACATCCGACACAGTTGAAATACTCTGCAAGCTTTGCCTCTGCGAGATTTATGCTCTTTGCCACATGTATTCCGTCAAACTGCTGGAGCGGAACCACCTTGACATTCAGCTCATTGGTCAAAAGCTTTGAGAGTCCGCTGAAATCAGCACCTAAGCCAATAAGGAAAATTCTCTCGATAGGAGTATCTGAGTTTCTCGACTGATAATAGTCTATCACTCGTCCGAGACTGCTTATCAGATTTGAAAGTGAGTATGACACATTCAGACGAAGCTTCTTAAAGCGCTCCGAATCAATCTCATGCCCCATAGGATCCATGCCACCGCCCGCTGGCTCATCCGGTACTGTGCCATCAGGCCTTATTGCAAGACAGGTCTTTCTGCGTGCCACATCGACTGCATCGGTAAATGACAGGTACTCTCCGAAAAGCTCACTATCCTGAATCTCCTCTATAGCATCAGCAAGTCCATAGTTGACATTACGCTGTAGCTTTACCATGCTTCCATCCATTACAGTCAGTGTGGTAGAAACCTCATCCACCTTGACAGTCACCTTCACATCTCCGGGAATCTCTCTTCTCATGAGCTGCTTGATGGCATTTCCACTATAGTCAAGTGCTACAAGCTGCAGCCTGCAATCAGCTGCAAGAGCACCATACGACAAAATAAGATCATTAGGCACAGCAATAACCGAAAGACGTAATTTCTTTTCTTCCGGTCTGTCAATCTTCTCTATAATCTGATGTACCAGCTTGTACTGGCTCAAATCCACCGGAAAATAATCCGATGCATTCATTGCAATCATTTCCTTAAGCTGTTTTTCCTTAACAAGTGGAAGCTCAATATCTCTGCTTGCTATACGCGCTGAATTTAACACAAAAACAGCTTTTTTGGTGGAAATCTTCTTTTCCTTCAGCTTACTGTATAAGATAGAACGAAACATCCCATCCGGCTGTACCACTCCATCATTAATCATCCCCGGTGGTGTCGGGAAGCCGAACATATTGTAAATCTTGGGATTTTTTGCTTTGTAATCAATCTCAACTACTCTGGTAAGGTTCTCCCCTATTTCAATACCGAGTACCCTATTTGCCATAACCTAGTCCTCCGTGTTTATCTTTGTTTTACACTGTATACATCTGTAAAACATTCGTAACTGTTCAGTTACAAACATTCTATATATATTCGGTATATCTGTGCTTTGCTCTGCTTTTGTCTCACTGCTTGTCGTACTACCTGTTTTATACTAAGTACGCTATATTATAACACACTTTTCAAAAGCCTGCGAGTGTCAAATATGCCGATATCATTTTCTCACCCCATAGCATCGAAATAAATATTCCGGCTGCCAAGTACGGTCCCATCGCAAGCCTGTTGCCTGCGTTTGTTACTTTCATACGAATCAGATGTATCACGGAACCGATGATGCATCCTAAGAAAAATGCTAATGTAATATTCTGCCAGCCTATCGCAAGGCCTGCACATGCCATGAGCTTGACGTCTCCGCCACCTATGGCTCTTCCTCCACTTACAAGAAGAAGGATTTCAAGAAATAAACTGACACAAAAGAATCCTATCACATATTCAGACCAGTTATCATGGTCTAAAAACACATGCAGGATTCCAAGCACCAGTATAAATATATTGATTCCGAATGGAATTTCATATGTTCTCCAGTCTATCACACTCAGAACTATGAGTGCAGATGTAAGAAAGCAGTAGATGATACTCGTAAGCTCAAGTCCATTTACTGCAAATACTACTATGTATAATATACCGTTTAACGCCTCAATAATAGGGTATTGAGGTGATATCGGTTCTTTGCACTTGCGGCATCTGCCACGAAGAAACAGCCAGCTGAAAACCGGCACCATATCGTACCATGCGAGCTGATACCCGCATCTCATGCAGTGGGACCTTTCGGTCACCACTGTCTCATGCTGCGGTATACGGTAGATACAGACATTTAGGAAGCTGCCTATAACTATACCGAATGCAAATATTAAGATGTAGATGGGTATCAGTTCTGTGGTCATTGTTAAAAAGCCTCTTTATATATTATGGTGTTGTTGTTTTAGGACCCTTTTTGAATTGATCATTTTCTGAATGATAATATGGAGAATCTCCTGTATATGTAATAGTTCCGTCTGCCTTATCATATTCAATTTTTATAGTATCACCAGTCCACTTTGTGCCTTTAATTTTCGCTTTTGTTAATCCAGCATCTTTAACAGCCGCATCAGCACCTGTTCCTAACACTGTCTTACTCAATGTAACAGTAACCTTAGTAGCAGTAGCCGAAGCCGCAACCTCTTCGTCTGCATAATATGTCTTTAAAGCCGTAGCAATATTATCACATGTCTGAATATCTGTTGCCTCTCTTGATTTCTCAACATATTTGATGAGCTGTGGAGCAAGTACACCTACAAGCACTGCCATGATGGCGATTACAACAATAAGCTCTACGAGAGAGAAACCTTTGTTGTTCTTCTGTTTCTTTCCTAACTTTTTAAATACATTCTTTACCATAGTTCTTTTCTCCTTTTCATTATAACATGGTTTTTGTGCAAAGAGCTGTGCCCTATCAGCATCTCTTTGGTTTGTATGCGCTCATTGTACCATAAATCAAAGCATAATGCAAGTTATTTTCTAGTACAATAGCACTATTGGCGCACAACTTTTTTCGCTTTCTTTAGCAATTTCAACCAAATTTCATCCGTTTTATTGCATTTAAATCATATTTTTCAAAAAAATTATATTTCAGGCTATATTTTGGCACAGTGTGAGGGGCTTCATCCCATGTGACCGGCTTGTGCACGCGCTCTCTCGTGAGCGAATAGCGGAACTGCCTAGATACTGTTGAATTATGCACACTATACACAGAAATGAGCTCCCACGGATGGGAGCTCAAGGAGAACCGCGCCACGGACGGCGCGTTTCGACGGTTTCGTCGAGTATCGTAAATCTTTAAGGCATAATTCCTACAGTATCTTGGCTGCGTAGCGTAGCTCACGTGAGAGAGTGTTCACAAGCCATGGCTCATGGGATGAAGCCCCGTCCTACTGCCAGTAAAAAAGGAAGCAGCCTCAGTGCTTTCGCTCAAAGACTGCCTCCTCAAATTGTATTACACTACAATATTAGCTCACAAGCCATTTTTTTACTGTTTCCTCGTCAAAATCCACGCACTCAGCTATATCTTCTATTGAGTGACCTTTTTTCTGAAGTTTCAAGGCTGTTATTTTTGCCTGACGAATTCTGCCTTCTTCTCGGCCTTCATTTTTCTGATCTTCCCACGCCTTACACATATCAATCACCTCTTCTTTCTCATCTATGTCTATATCCGTTCCTGCAAACAGGTTGATTGCCTCGACCGTCTCTCTGTCCACCTTGCTAAATTTTTCATCGTTCTGTAGCACTTCCTGCATCTTTTCCTTATCATACGCATTCTGCAGTACCTCAAAAAGTTGCCTGATTGAGGTCCTATATCCGGTAAAGTCTGTTATCTCCCTCGGTGCCAGCAGATTAATCCTGTAATCCGGTATGAATGGCAGAAGCTCTTCATCCACATCACCAAACATATCTGACAACTTTCTTGGACCATCCCATTCCTTTGTTCCGAGATATACTGTAATCGTAATCACCGGAATCAGCTTATCCTCTTTCGTAAATCCCGAGAGAAATTCATCTGATGTTGCTGTATCCTTTTCCTTTCGGTGCTTTTTGGCTGTTTCCTTTACCTGATTGCCGTATGCCATCACATCATAAAACATGTTTTTTACCGGAATGGAATAGTGTATATCCGACTGATTTTCTACTCCTATCAGGACAACGTATGATTTGCCGGTATATTTGATGCTGGCATTTTTGAAGATGTCCCTAAGCTTCTGCACCGCTATGGTCTTTTTGTCAAGTCCTAGTGCGGTCAGCACCTCCGTTGTGTCTCTTTCCTTAAGGTTTTCCGGCAGTATGACCTCTCTTCCTCCATACAGTATATTGTTGCACAGGTCTGCAAACCTGGCATTGTCTGCAAAGTATTCCTTTGCCATTGAGTCCTTTGCGCTCAATCCTTCTCCTCCTGTTCTCTTGTGTGAGCAGGAAAATTTGGTGCCAATGAGGGTACAGTGGTACAGTTTATGAAGTATACATATGCAGTCCTTCTTTATGTTATCTATATGTTTTCTATATGTTTACATTATGATTATCACACTGTATACAGTTCATCCGCCTTTTGACTACATTTTCTGCCTTCTGTCTACATACGGCATTTCAATTTTCCTGCTGTTGATTGGTAATTAAAGCATCGAAAACTTCCATGTCCTTTGTAGAATGATGCGAAGTGGTCTGCCCTCTTCAAAGTGGTGTGCACCTGTAAAAAACTGTCATGTGGTGCCGCTTACAGAAATATAATGCTTTGAGTTGATTGTAGCATAGAGGCAGTGCTTTGTCATCACATTTTTTTCTTTTTTGCCACAGCGTAAGGGACTTCATCCCCTGAGACCGGCTAGGGCACGCTCTCTCTCGTGAGCGAATAGCGAAGCTGCCTAGATACTGTTGAATTATGCACATGATGCACAGAAATGAGCTCCCACCGGGATGTAATATATATCATTACTGTTCAAACGCAAGCTTGACACCACGCTGTCAAGCTATGCGCCAATAAGTCAACTATTGTCAGATTACAGCCCCTGCCTCGTAGAGGCACTTTTAATGGGCTGTAATCGTTACTGGTCACACTATGGTGTGAGCAGTAATGCTCAAGGAGAACCGCGCCACGGACGGCGCGTTTCGACGGTTTCGTCGAGTATCGTAAATCTTTAAGGCATAATTCCTACAGTATCTTGGCTGCGTAGCGTAGCTCACGTGAGAGAGTGTGCACAAGCCATGGCTCATGAGATGAAGCCCCGTCCTACTGCCAGTACCTACAGCTGCTATGCCAGCTTCTTATTTTTCTCAAGAAGCTCATAGATTTTCTCAACGTCATAATCCGGCTTCATAGACAATGCTGCTTCGTAAATTGGAGCAATAACCGCCTCTTTTTCTTCCAGGTCATCTGCTATCTCTGCCACACTCTTGTCCTTCTGCAGCTTTTTTACAATCTGAGAAATTATCTTTTGTCTTTCTCCTAATTCTCTGCCTTCTTCTCGGCCTTCATTTTTCTGATCTTCCCACGCCTTACACATATCAATCACCTCTTCTTTCTCATCTATGTCTATATCTGTTCCTGCAAACAGGTTAATTGCCTCGACAGTCTCTCTGTCCACATTGCTAAACTTTTTATCGTTCTGCAGCACTTCCTGCATTTTTTCCTTATCATATGCATTCTGCAATACCTCGAAAAGCTGCCTGATTGAGGTTCTGAATCTTGTAAAGTCGGTTATCTCCCTCGGTGCCAAGATATACTGTAATTGTAATTACTGGAATCAGCTTATCCTATTTCGTAAATTCTCTCTTTAAACTGATTGTAGCAGAGTTATAATGCTTTGTCATTATATTTTTCGTCACAGCGCAAGGGGCTTCATCCCCTGAGACCTGCCGGGCACGCTCTCTCACACGAGCGAATAGCGGAGCTACCTAGATACTGTTGAATTATGCACACGATACACAGAAATGAGCTGCCACGGATGGCAGTTCAAGGAGAACCGCGCCACGGACGGCACGTTTCGACGGTTTCGTCAAGCATAGATACCCTATAAAGCATAATTCCTACAGTATCTTGGCTGCGTAGCGTAGCTCAAGCGAGAGAGTGTGCACCTGCCTGGGCTCAGGAGATGAAGCCCCGACCTACTGTCAACAAAAAAGGAAGCAGCCTCAATGCTTTCGCTCAAAGACTGCCTCCTCAAATTGTATTACACTACAATATTAGCTCACAAGCCATTTTTTTACTGTTTCCTCGTCAAAATCCACGCACTCAGCTATATCTTCTATTGAGTGACCTTTTTTCTGAAGTTTCAAGGCTGTTATTTTTGCCTGACGAATTCTGCCTTCTTCTCGGCCTTCATTTTTCTGATCTTCCCACGCCTTACACATATCAATCACCTCTTCTTTCTCATCTATATCTATATCTGTTCCTGCAAACAGGTTGATTGCCTCAACCGTCTCTCTGTCTACATTGCTAAACTTTTCATCATTCTGAAGCACTTCCTGCATCTTTTCTTTATCATATGCATTCTGCAGTACCTCGAAAAGCTGCCTGATGGACGTCCTGAATCCTGTAAAGTCCTTTATCTCCCTCGGTGCCAGCAGATTAATCCTGTAATCCGGTATAAACGGCAGAAGTTCCTCGTCTACTTCATCAAACATATCCGACAGCCTTCTTGGTCCATCCCATTCCTTTGTTCCGAGATATACTGTAATCGTAATCACCGGTATCAGCTTATCAGTTTTTGTAAATCCTGAGAGAAATTCATCCGATGTTGCCGTATCCTTTTCCTTGCGATGCTTTTTGGCTGTTTCCTTTACCTGATTGCCGTATGCCATCACATCATAAAACATGTTTTTTACAGGTATGGCATAGTGTATATCCGACTGATTCTCTACCCCTATCAGTACGACATATGATTTGCCGGTATATTTGATGCTGGCATTTTTGAAGATGTCCCTCAGCTTCTGCATCGCTATGGTCTTTTTATCAAGCCCTAATGCTATCAGCACCTCTGTGGTATCCCTTTCCTTAAGTTTTTCCGGCAGGATGACCTCTCTTCCTCCATACAGTACATTGTTGCACAGGTCTGCAAACCTGGCATTGTCTGCAAAGTATTCCTTTGCCATTGAGTCCTTTACGCTCAATCCTTCTCCTCCTGTTCTCTTGTGTGAGCAGGAAAATCCGGTGCCAATGAGGGTACAGTGGTACAGTTTATGAAATATACATGTGCTGTTCTTTTTTATGTTTACATTATGATTAACGCGCTGTATATTTCTGCTGCCTTTTTTGACTGCATTTATCTGTTTCTTACTGCATTTTCTGCATTCCGTCTACATACGGCATTTCAATTTTCCTGCTGTTGATTGGTAAATAAAGCATCGAAAACTTCCATGTCCTTTGTAGAATGATGCGAAGTGGTCTGCCCTCTTCAAAGTGGTGTGCACCTGTAAAAAACTGTCATGTGGTGCCGCTTACAGAAATATAATGCTTTGAGTTGATTGTAGCATAGAGGCAGTGCTTTGTCATCACATTTTTTTCTTTTTTGCCACAGCGTAAGGGACTTCATCCCCTGAGACCGGCTAGGGCACGCTCTCTCTCGTGAGCGAATAGCGAAGCTGCCTAGATACTGTTGAATTATGCACATGATGCACAGAAATGAGCTCCCACCGGGATGTAATATATATCATTACTGTTCAAACGCAAGCTTGACACCACGCTGTCAAGCTATGCGCCAATAAGTCAACTATTGTCAGATTACAGCCCCTGCCTCGTAGAGGCACTTTTAATGGGCTGTAATCGTTACTGGTCACACTTATGGTGTGACCCAGTAAGTTCAAGGAGAACCGCGCCATGGACGGCGCGTTTCGACGGTTTCGTCGGGCATAGATAACCCATAAAGCATAATTCCTACAGTATCTTGGCAGTGCAGCGTAGCTCAAGCGAGAGAGTGTGCACCTGCCTGTCTCGTGAAACAAAGCCCCGCCCTACTGTCAGTCCCCTCAGACAAAGAGGAAGCAGTCTCCGCGCTTTCGCTCAAAGACTGCCTCCTCTCGATCTTTTTTCATCTACAGCTGCTATGCCAGCTTCTTATTTTTCTCAAGAAGCTCATAGATTTTCTCGACATCATAATCCGGCTTCATTGACAAGGCTGCTTCGTAAATCGGAGCGATAACCTCCTCTTTTTCTTCCAGGTCATCTGCTATTTCTGCCACACTCTTGTCCTTTTGCAGCTTTTTTACAACCAGTGAGATTATCTTTTGTTTTTCTCCGATTTCCTTACCCTCTTCTGTTGCAACCTCTTCCCAGTAATCACTCACATTACACATCTCGCTCATCCTCCCTTCGAGTTCCATGCTCATTTTAAGTCCATAGTCTTCTTCAAGTATCTTCTTTTTTTCGATAAACTCTGACTTTGAGAACAGTTCTTCCAGCATTCCTATGAGTTTATTCTTAGACTGCTTTTTATTTTTTGTTGCTCTCGTCCGGACATTTATCAGTGCACCGTTTAATTTGTCAATCTGTGGTATTTTCTTTATTTTACCATAAATCAGGCTGGATTTCATCCCAAATTCGATTATTGAGTCCTCTGATTTTTTTGTATCCATACATATCCATATGGTATATACGGATTTTAAGTCATCATAATTCGAATTTACAAACTCAGTACCCTTCTGCTCTGATATCATTCTGCCCATGTAATAGGCAATCCTGTTTTCCAACCGGTAGCCCAGCTTTGATTTTTTACTGCTCTTCTGAGCTTCAATATTGATGATAAATTCTCTTCTTTTTCCATTATAATACAAGGGAAATTTGATGTCGTAAATAATTTTTCCATCATCCTCATCAACTGACTCATTATTTACGTTCTGGATTTTAACTCCAAGCCTTTCCGGAAATCTGAGCATTACTGTCGGCTCACCAATACACGGAATTATTTTCTCGACTTCCATTTCCTTAAATTCAGGCACGAGCGCCTGAACTATATAGGCTGCTATCTGCGGATCTGCCAGAATACACTTCACGTAATCGTCACTGGTTGCCTTGTCCTGCTCTATAGAGCTGAGAGTTCTGGCCAAATTTGTCTTCACTTTTCTGTATATCATACACTTCTCCTGTTTTCCACATGAAATCTGCATACACATCATTTTTTATAGCCCCATTTTTTGTGCATACATAATTTCAAATGATAATAACCCTTTATATTCCTCAAATAAATGCCCGCCACGCATAGAAACGAATAGACTGGTACTTTAGCTGATATTTATTTTTAACACACAATCGGATTTGTTGCTGACACAGCATGATACATCAACGGGTAAAGAACATACCCGAACCATGTATTCGAATTGTAGCCTATTGTATAACAGTTGTCAATGTATTTTTTCGCCACAGCGTAAGGGGCTTTATCCCATGAGAACGGCTGGTGCACGCTCTCTTGCGTGAGCGAATAGCGAAGCTGCTTAGATACTGTTGAATTATGCACATGATGCACAGAAATGAGCTCCCACGGATGGGAGCTCAAGGAGAACCGCGCCACGGACGGCGCGTTTCGACGGTTTCGTCAATCATAGATACCCTATAAAGCATAATTCCTACAGTATCTTGGCAGTGCAGCGTAGCTCAAGCGAGAGAGTGTGCACAAGCCAGAGCTCATGGGATGAAGCCCCGACCTACTGCCAATGTCTCTGCACCAAAAAAGCAGCCTTTGAGCATTCACACTCAAAGCCTGCTTTTTTCATTTTATAAGCTGTCCATAGCCTGATACATGGTAAGCATAGGAGCCATAACGGCTGCCACAAGCACACCAACAATAAGTGCCAGAACAAGGATAATCATAGGCTCAATAGCTGCCATAACTGTCTGGGTAGCCAACTCAACTTCCTCATCATAGTAGTCTGCCAGTCGGGTAAGCATGCCTTCCAAGTCACCGGTCTCCTCACCGATTCGTGTCATGTGTGAAACCATAGGTGGAAACAATCCACACGCAGTAATTGGCTCAGACAGCGGAACACCCTTACTTACCTCTTCCCTCGCACTTTTCAGTGCTTTTTTGTAAAGAGCATTCTTCATGGTGTCAGCAGTGATGCCAAGGGCTTCAATCATCGGAAGTCCGGAGTACACAAGTGTGGAAAGTGTACGCGCATAGTTACTGGCCGCTGTCTTGATGTTTAGCTTTCCGAAAACCGGAATCTTTCTTGCGAGATTACCAAAAAACATCTGGCCGCTGTCAGTCTGCTTATAAAGCTTGATGGCAATAACAATTGCTGCTATGACAGCAATCACAATATACCAGTATCCGGTAACAAAATCACTCATCGCAACAACTGCCTTTGTGATGCCCGGAAGCTCTGTTCCCAGGTCATTGAACATCTCTGAGTAGCTTGGGATGACCTTTACAAGCATTACAATGACAACTGCAATAGCTACAATCACAACGATAATCGGATAAACTGCCGCTTTTTTTATCATGCCGTTGAGCTTTGCTGATTTTTCGAAGTGTGCAGACATTCTGTCAAAAGCTACATCAATCTTGCCGGATGCTTCTCCTGCCGCAACCATGCTCACCATAATATCAGGGAAAACATTCGGGTATTTTTTGAGACCATCCGAGAGAGTCTCACCTTTTTGAATCTCGGCATGAACACCTCTGATAGCTTTCGCCATGACCTTGTTCTCAGTCTGATCGGATAGCATATCCAGCGTATCAAGAATCGTAACACCGGCATTGACCATACTGGTGAACTGGCGGCAGAATACCGATAGGTCTCTCGGCTTTACCTTTCCTCCTACACTGAATGAGATTTCCTTGGTCAGTGCTGTTGCCTTGGTGAGGCTTATGACCATGTTGCCATCCATCTTAAGCTTATTTTTTGCCTCTGCTTCTGACTCGGCTACTATATTTCCTTTTCTTTCTTTTCCGCTCTGGTCTATAATCTGATATGTCCAGTCAGCCACTTTCTTCTCCTCCTTATCCCTATTCTGTGCAACCTCCAGATAAATTAAATCATAATTTATTAAGACTCCACAACATTATACCATAACAGTAAAATACATACGATTATACCATCAATAGTAAAGGTGTACACGGCTAGCCATGCTTACCGGATCATGTGCATATGCAACTGCAGTCTCCGGCGCTATAAGGCCCTGGCTGTAATACTGTAAAATACAGTCATCCATCATCATCATACCCTCTCTCTTTGATGTCTGTATGATAGATGGAATCTGAAATGCTTTTGCCTCACGAATTAAGTTTCTGATGGCATTGTTTGCAAGAAGCACCTCAAATGCTGCAATTCGTCCGCCATTTACCATTGGAAGCAGATGCTGTGCAACAATTCCCTCTAAAACTCCTGAGAGCTGCACTCGTATCTGTTGCTGCTGGTGTGGTGGAAAAACGTCAATCATACGGTCAATTGCGTCGGATGAACTGTTGGTATGCAGTGTAGAAAATACAAGATGTCCTGTCTCCGCCGCTGTAATAGCTGTAGATATAGTTTCAAGATCTCGCATCTCTCCTACAAGTATTACATCCGGATCCTGTCGCAATGCAGCTCTTAGAGCTGCAGCATATGAGAGTGTATCCTTTCCAACCTCTCGCTGTGCCACTATAGAGCGGCGCCTTGTGTGCAGGTACTCGATAGGATCTTCAAGCGTGATTATATTTTTGGAATCTCTTGATGCAATGACATCTATAAGACTTGCCAATGTGGTCGACTTACCACTTCCTGTAGCTCCTGTCACGAGGACAAGTCCTCTCATCTTTGTGGTGAGATTGACAACCGACTGTGGTATGCCAAGCTGCTGCGGTGTAGGCACATCATATGAGAGAATACGAAGTGCTGCTGCATATGAACCTCTCTGTCTGAACACATTGGCTCTGACTCGTGAAAAGCCCTCCACCGAAAAAGCAAAATCAAGCTCTCCATTTTTCTTTAGCACATCTTTAAGCTCCTGCGGAACAATTGGAGAAAGCAGGTTGTCCGTCTCAACATTGGTAAGAACCTGATTTCCCTGCGGTACAAGCATTCCGTCAATTCTAAGCATAACCGGATTTCCCGGTGCGATATGTATATCCGATGAGTTCTGTTGCTGCGCTGCTTTTAAAATGTCTACTATCTGCATTTTCTTTTCCCCCTTAGTTTTCAAACGTGGTCTTTAACATTTCCTGGAATGAAGTAACTCCTTCGAGTACAAGCTTCTCTGCACTCTGTCTAAGTGTATGCATGCCCTCATCACATGCAGCCTTGTTTATATCCTCTATATCAACACCTTTTGAAATAAGTGACTTTAGCTTTGGTGTTATGGTCATTATCTCATATATACCGATTCGTCCCTTGTAGCCTGTATTGGCACATTTTTCACAGCCACATGGCTCATAAATCTTTACCGGACGGAATGCCGGTATATTCATAAAGGCCTTTTCCTCCTCTGTCAGCAGATGCTCTCTCTTACATGCCGGACAAAGTCTTCTTACAAGTCGCTGTGCAATGATTCCCTTTACCGAATCCGCAAGCAGATAACTTTCAACTCCCATGTCCTCCAGTCGTGAAATAGTACTTGCCGAGCTGTTGGTATGCAGTGTGCTGACCACAAGATGTCCTGTGATTGACGCCTGTACTGCAATCTGTGCTGTCTCCTGATCTCGAATCTCACCAATCATAATGATGTCCGGATCCTGTCGCAGAATGGAACGAAGTGCTGATGCAAATGTCAGGTCAGCTTTATTATTTACCTGTACCTGGTTGATTCCGTCTATATTGGCCTCGACCGGATCCTCAACTGTGATGATATTTACATCATCCCTGTTGAGCTCGGAAAGTGCCGTGTAAAGTGTGGTTGACTTACCACTTCCTGTAGGTCCTGTAACAAGGATGATACCGTTTGTATTCATCAGTATATGATCAAAGGCCTTAAGCTCTTCGTCTGAAAATCCCAGCTCCTTTTTATCTCTTGTAAGTGCCTTTTTCTGCGCAAGTCGCATAACGCACTTCTCACCAAATACTGTCGGAAGGATTGATACTCGGATATCATACTCTGTCTTGTCTATCTCCATAGTGATACGGCCGTCCTGTGGCTTACGCTTCTCGGAAATATCCATACCGCCTATGATTTTAAGTCGTGTAATAATTGCAGAAAGCAGATGTATACTATATGCTGCCTTCTCATAAAGCGCACCATCAATTCTGTATCGCACCCTGACTTTATTTTCCAGTGCCTCTATATGTATATCTGAGGCCCTGAGTCTGGCTGCCTGCTCAATGATAGAGTTGACAAGTAAAACTACCGGCGAATTGTTGACGTCCTTGCTGGTTGCTTCCTCAGCCTCGGCATTTTTCTGCTCACGCTCTTTTCTCTCCCTCGCATACTCCTGAGCCGCTTTCATGGCCTCTGTATCACCGTAATATTTGTCAAGCGTCAAAAGTATGTCTCTGCCTGTCGCTACCGCAGGCTCAGCCTGCAGATTGGTAACAATTGAAAAATCATCAAGCGCAACCATATCCATAGGATCAGCCATGGCCACATGCACTATATTTGCATTATTCTTGTCAAATGCATATGGTATCATAACATGCTTTCTAAGCACTGTCTCACTGACAAGGTTTTGCACCTCCTCAGGTATGTTGATTGCGCTCACATTAACAAGCTCCAGTCCCAGCTGCTGTGACAATGCCTTTGCTATCTCAAGCTCATTGGTGAACCCAAGCTCAATGAGTGTTTCTCCTATCTTCTTATGCTTTTCTTTGGCTATAGGCAGAGCCTTTTCCAGCTGCTCCTGAGTAATTACATTTTCATTTATAAGCATATCACCGATACGCTTTTTCTCTCGTCTAAAAGCCATAGTGGCTCCCCCTCTTTCATCATTTAGTAAAATACTACCATTATGATGGCTGTATTTCAAGGGTTTTTATATAAAATATACAATAAATTTATTTCAATACTAAAAAGTAACGATTCCGAGTGCCTGCAGCAACAGTATAAGCAGGAATGCCGGTGCAATAAATTTAACCATGATTATATAAAGCCCTTTTCTGGTGAATTTGCTGCCTCCACGTGTCACCTCATCTATTATTACCTTTGGACTTACTATCCAGCCAACGAGGATACATGTGGCAAGTGCCACGATTGGCATGAGCACATTGTTGCTGACATAGTCCATGATATCAAGTATCTGTCCGACTGTGCCGTTTGGAAGCTTAACCTCCATATAGAGCTTATTGTAGCCAAGGCAGACTATTATCTCTGCAATCAGGGCGTATACCGTGACTAAAATTGCGCTTTTTCTGCGGCTCCAATGAAATCTGTCTATAAGACTCGATACAATAGCCTCCATAATTGATACAGACGATGTGACTGCTGCGAATGCAACTATCATGAAGAATATCAGTCCAACAATATCTCCTGCTATTCCCATTTCATTAAATACCTTTGGCAATGATATAAACATAAGCCCCGGTCCTGCTGACATGCCGTCACGGCCCATAAATACATATACTGCCGGAATGATCATAAGACCTGCAAGGAATGCAACAAGTGTATCAAAAATCTCGATCTGGTTGATTGAACCCATGAGCTTTGATTCTTTCTTGACATACGAACCATATGCAACCATGATTCCCATAGCTACACTGATTGAATAAAAAAGCTGACCGAGCGCATCAACAAATACGGTGAAAAGCTTTTGCATTGTAAGCCCCTTGAAATCCGGAATCACATAAATCTTAAGTCCCTCAAGACCACTTCTTACTGTGCCCGACGCATCCTTATAATGAAGCGTCAGTGAGAAAATTCCGATTGCAAAAATAAGCACAACAAGGATAGGCATAAGCACCTTGCTGAACCGCTCGATGCCTTTATTGACTCCACCAATGACAATTGCTGCTGTTAAAAGCATATAAACCACTCCAAATATGATTGGTGCCCACTGACCTGTGATAAAGCCTGTGAAATATCCATCCGCAACCGCATTTTTACCGCTTCCTGTAATGAAAAGTGTAAAGTATTTTAAAACCCATCCACCTATAGTACAGTAGTAAGGCAGAATAATAGCCGGTACTATACACGCAAGCACACCGATAAACTTTCCCTTTGGATTGATAAGACCATACGCGGTGAGCGGTCCCTGTCCGGTCTTACGGCCTATTGCAATCTCAGTGGTAAGCAATGCAAAGCCAAAGGTCAGAACAAGTATCAGATACACCAGCAGAAAAAGTCCTCCTCCGTCCTTTGCTGCCAGATACGGAAACCTCCATATATTTCCAAGTCCTACCGCACTGCCGGCTGCCGCAAGAACGAACCCAATGTTGCCGGAAAAAGTGCTTCTTGATTTTTCTTTCATTTTATACTGTCTCCTTAATATATTATATAATCTAATTTCGATTTAATATGGACATTGTTTCCATTTACAAATCTAATATACCTATTATAATCATCTAGAGTACTTTTTGCAACGGTTGATATTTTTTATTCGCATTTGCAGTGTGGTGGCTTAGATACTGTAGAAATTATGCCCACAAGACGCAGAAACGCCCCTGCATGGACGCAGGGGCGAGGAGAACCGCGCCACGGACGGCGCGTTTCGACGG
>ENA-OUOY01000138-OUOY01000138.1-human-gut-metagenome-genome-assembly--contig:-NODE-138-length-60021-cov-11.615699_pt1 | contig 60021 bp, 46 predicted proteins | sample MGYA00237937_ERZ548767 | MGnify/ENA primary metagenome ERZ548767 (study PRJEB26490, sample SAMN05356887) | human gut metagenome | biome: terrestrial biome; feature: human-associated habitat; material... | reverse complement strand
TTGTTAGGCTTAGTGTCAACACGACCTAAATCAACTCATACATTATATCATACGGGAATACAAAAAACAAGCGATATTTTACATAATAATACTGCTGAATCATACAGGACTGAATATACTTTTCAAGATGTTGTGGCATAGCACCACGAGTTGACATATCCGCAGATATGCACACCGTCTGTTCGTTCTTCAATTTTTATCTGTCCTTTTTGATTTTGGGTATAAGAAAACTGCTCACTGCTGTTGACGATTTAATCGTTATTCGGTTCGCCCCATGTGCTTTCATGGTGCTTGCATTTTTTACAGATTTCCTTATAATTTGGCTTGACCTTGAACTCATCAGGGATATTTGATTCATTGCCAAACATACCATCAATGCGAGGCGTGACCAGGCAAGGCTGAATGCTATCGGGTTCAACTGCGATTTCAACTCACACGCCTCATGCGAGGCGTGACTGCAAAAGGCTGATTTTGTTGGCGATTTCTTTGCTATTTCAACTCACACGCCTCATGCGAGACGTGACTTCAAGTGAAATATCACACGAAATATCACACGAAAATTTCAACTCACACGCCTCATGCGAGACGTGACATATAAGGATAGTACAAAGTCCGCAGCGAGCACAAATTTCAACTCACACGCCTCATGCGAGACGTGACGAAAAAATTAATATGATTATTCGCTCTGATATCGATTTCAACTCACACGCCTCATGCGAGACGTGACTGACGAGCAAATTCAGAAATTCATTCATAGTCGCCATTTCAACTCACACGCCTCATGCGAGACGTGACCCACTTCCGCTGAGATATGTAATACGAACCGCCAATTTCAACTCACACGCCTCATGCGAGACGTGACCACTTTCCCGGTATCTCCGACTTTGTATCTCGGCATTTCAACTCACACGCCTCATGCGAGACGTGACGATATTCTTCCTTGCTTAATTCTCCCCTTTTCATCATTTCAACTCACACGCCTCATGCGAGACGTGACTCTGCGCGCGTAAGTGATAGAACGTCAGAAACGCGATTTCAACTGCCTCATGCGAGGCGTGACGGAATGGCTACTCGCAATATGAACGGCAATAGGATTTCAACTCACACGCCTCATGCGAGGCGTGACGAAATGACTGTAGATACATTGCGTATACTTGACATTTCAACTCACACGCCTCATGCGAGGCGTGACATTATTAGTTTTAGAGTAGAAGTGTTATTTATATTTATTTCAACTCACACGCCTCATGCGAGGCGTGACAAGGAAAACTGGCAAGCTGGCTGGGAAAGTATCAATTTCAACTCACACGCCTCATGCGAGGCGTGACTGCAAATCCAGTTGCACGGCTAACCCTTATTTTAAATTTCAACTCACACGCCTCATGCGAGGCGTGACGCCCAACGAAACGGCGGTTTTCAAGCGCCTTGTCATTTCAACTCACACGCCTCATGCGAGGCGTGACATATCAAATGTTGGAGTAATACATCTGTCTGCATAATTTCAACTCACACGCCTCATGCGAGGCGTGACTCAATGCCCCGTATGTCGGGAAGAAGTTCATTGTATTTCAACTCACACGCCTCATGCGAGGCGTGACGTTTTCGTAGTCCTCATATGAATCTAATTGATATATTTCAACTCACACGCCTCATGCGAGGCGTGACTTCATTGTCATATGCATTTGCCTGCTGGTCATAATTTCAACTCACACGCCTCATGCGAGGCGTGACGATGAAACGCGTCAAAAAATATCTGAATCCTCAAATTTCAACTCACACGCCTCATGCGAGGCGTGACGATGTCAGCTGCACTTGTTTCCAGCAACCTCGCATTTCAACTCACACGCCTCATGCGAGGCGTGACATTCGAATAGTTCACGGTTTTTTCACTATTAAAATTTCAACTCACACGCCTCATGCGAGGCGTGACGCTGCACAAAATCGAATAATAGCGCAGTCTTTTGCATTTCAACTCACACGCCTCATGCGAGGCGTGACTTTCATCTTCAAGGCAACCGCCTTTTTCTTTCCAAATTTCAACTCACACGCCTCATGCGAGGCGTGACCACTCGAAAATATACGGTTCTATGAGGGATATAAGATATTTCAACTCACACGCCTCATGCGAGGCGTGACCTCCGACTTGAAAACTTCAACCAGATCACCTGCATTTCAACTCACACGCCTCATGCGAGGCGTGACGGTGGTCGTCGCTCCGCGCCGCCCTTATTTAAAAATTTCAACTCACACGCCTCATGCGAGGCGTGACACCCGTTAATGTACGCACATAAAAATTTTGTAGAAATTTCAACTCACACGCCTCATGCGAGGCGTGACGCAGAAGTCACCGTATCTGCACGATGTCAAAGTGGATTTCAACTCACACGCCTCATGCGAGGCGTGACTTGACGGCACCGTTTTTGTTGGAACGAATTTGCATTTCAACTCACACGCCTCATGCGAGGCGTGACGCTATTAGCGCAGTCGTTGACAAACAACGTTTTATTTCAACTCACACGCCTCATGCGAGGCGTGACGTTGGGGCAGTATTTTATATCGCCGTGTGGGTACTATTTCAACTCACACGCCTCATGCGAGGCGTGACTGTCTGCGGTCACCCATTGCAATTGTCCTCGAATATTTCAACTCACACGCCTCATGCGAGGCGTGACGCTGAGAGCCTATATATATTATGTCGTCGAGTGCATTTCAACTCACACGCCTCATGCGAGGCGTGACTATCAGCCGTTATCGCAAAGTAGTTATCTGTATATTTCAACTCACACGCCTCATGCGAGGCGTGACATTCTGTAGTGCTCTGAGTTGCTTATCTTCGGATTTCAACTCACACGCCTCATGCGAGGCGTGACATACTGGCTCTTAACGCTCTTAGGCTCGTATCTATTTCAACTCACACGCCTCATGCGAGGCGTGACCAAACAGGCTGGAACACTTTCATGGCAGAACACTATATTTCAACTCACACGCCTCATGCGAGGCGTGACGATTTGCGTGAACAGTCATTTTTCCACCATTTGATTTCAACTCACACGCCTCATGCGAGGCGTGACAAATTCAGTATGGCGGTCATAACCGAAAACATGAATTTCAACTCACACGCCTCATGCGAGGCGTGACACAGTGGGCGCTGAAAATTATCAAGAAGTTGAAATTTCAACTCACACGCCTCATGCGAGGCGTGACTATATCGCCGCTGCGCTTTCTTGCAAACCACTTTTAATTTCAACTCACACGCCTCATGCGAGGCGTGACGAGAGGAAGTTGATACACCTACACTGTCACGAATTTCAACTCACACGCCTCATGCGAGGCGTGACTATGAGGTATCCGTTCTCCCTCATATACTCAAAATTTCAACTCACACGCCTCATGCGAGGCGTGACGCCGTCAGCGTTGATATAGCTGATATTTGAAGCATTTCAACTCACACGCCTCATGCGAGGCGTGACTTGTAGCACATCTTCCCATAAATGTCAATACAAGAATTTCAACTCACACGCCTCATGCGAGGCGTGACTTTCTGTTTGATGTCAAGAAGTGGCACGATGCAGATTTCAACTCACACGCCTCATGCGAGGCGTGACAGGTTTTTCTGTTTTGATTGTCGTCGCTATCGTTATTTCAACTCACACGCCTCATGCGAGGCGTGACGGTCAGCGTTTTACAGTTTGGGAAAGTAAAACTGGCATTTCAACTCACACGCCTCATGCGAGGCGTGACACCTCATGGGAGAAATGCGCGGTCAGAAACGCCTATTTCAACTCACACGCCTCATGCGAGGCGTGACCCATTGAAAACATTTGCGCAGATGTCGCAGGTGCTATTTCAACTCACACGCCTCATGCGAGGCGTGACCAGGCGCTTACTACCTTTCGCAAGCTCGTTGGACTATTTCAACTCACACGCCTCATGCGAGGCGTGACTTGACAGGCTATAGAATGTGATACTTGCCTGACGGGATTTCAACTCACACGCCTCATGCGAGGCGTGACCCTATCCGCGCTCGTACTGCCCGTATCCGTTCCAGATTTCAACTCACACGCCTCATGCGAGGCGTGACTCAGGCAATGAGTACCGTGATCGCATAGGCTTTATTTCAACTCACACGCCTCATGCGAGGCGTGACCCATAATCGCGCGGACAATTCACTTACAGAATATGATTTCAACTCACACGCCTCATGCGAGGCGTGACCAAAAGGGTTTATTCTGTCAATAGTACACTCACCATATTTCAACTCACACGCCTCATGCGAGGCGTGACCTTGATTTATCAATGTTGAAATATGCGAAAAAGTCGATTTCAACTCACACGCCTCATGCGAGGCGTGACCTATGTGACGAAAACGGCAATCAACTATATGACGAAATTTCAACTCACACGCCTCATGCGAGGCGTGACCACGCCGAACAGCTAACCGCCGCAGAAACGAACAATTTCAACTCACACGCCTCATGCGAGGCGTGACGGCATTTTTAGGAATTAATAACGTTGCGGACGAAATTTCAACTCACACGCCTCATGCGAGGCGTGACCCTAACAGCAGAATTGAAAATTGATGTAACATTTTCAAATTTCAACTCACACGCCTCATGCGAGGCGTGACCCATTTTCAGAGCGGATAGATAAATACAGCCGTAATTTCAACTCACACGCCTCATGCGAGGCGTGACCGCAGGGCTATCGTAAACGTAACGAATTACTCATATTTCAACTCACACGCCTCATGCGAGGCGTGACCCGCCGCACTCTGCGCGAAAGTCCTATGCTTGTGATTTCAACTCACACGCCTCATGCGAGGCGTGACCTGTTAGCCTTGCATATGAGGAAATTGACCCTCGAAATTTCAACTCACACGCCTCATGCGAGGCGTGACCACGTTGAATCAGGCGTAAAAACGCCCCCCTTATGATTTCAACTCACACGCCTCATGCGAGGCGTGACCATGCGGAACTGTGACGGCTCTCACCTCTCGGACATTTCAACTCACACGCCTCATGCGAGGCGTGACCACGTGAATTTGGGCTATCTGCGAATCGTCATAGTATTTCAACTCACACGCCTCATGCGAGGCGTGACCTGTTCCAGTCCATGAAATTAAATTTTGACCGCTTGCATTTCAACTCACACGCCTCATGCGAGGCGTGACCGACGTTTGTCGTGCACCATGTTAAGGACACAAGAATTTCAACTCACACGCCTCATGCGAGGCGTGACTCCGACTGGTTTGACGTAAAGGTCAACGCAAGCAATTTCAACTCACACGCCTCATGCGAGGCGTGACCAGTATGCCTGCATTTCGCTCTCGCCCTCTTTCTGTATTTCAACTCACACGCCTCATGCGAGGCGTGACGGTTTTGTCGTTGATGAACTCTTTCAACTCGAAATTTCAACTCACACGCCTCATGCGAGGCGTGACGTAGATCCACTACAGGAATGCCAACCCCGTGCATATTTCAACTCACACGCCTCATGCGAGGCGTGACCACCTCTTTTATTAAATTTTTATTATACCATTCGTATTTCAACTCACACGCCTCATGCGAGGCGTGACATGCGTTTTTATATGTTTATTAATTTAGCAAAGGATTTCAACTCACACGCCTCATGCGAGGCGTGACCGAATTAAAAGTTTTATCTTTATCCTCAAAATATAATTTCAACTCACACGCCTCATGCGAGGCGTGACCATAGGATGTTCCGAATGTTGGGGTCGGGAAATGGCAAATTTCAACTCACACGCCTCATGCGAGGCGTGACCATTTCGGGCGGTAGCCCATACCGCCCGAATGACAAATTTCAACTCACACGCCTCATGCGAGGCGTGACCACAGATAGCAAAAGAACGTAGAGATATTAGAAAAATTTCAACTCACACGCCTCATGCGAGGCGTGACCTATAATAAATATTTTCCAAAGGGTAATAGCATAAATTTCAACTCACACGCCTCATGCGAGGCGTGACCAATAGCATAAAAGAATTAACAAACTCAAATGATAATTTCAACTCACACGCCTCATGCGAGGCGTGACAATTTACATGAATCGGGTATATAATCATGAAAAAATTTCAACTCACACGCCTCATGCGAGGCGTGACCATGTCAATAGTCTTTATCCGTCTGTTATGCATGACATTTCAACTCACACGCCTCATGCGAGGCGTGACCACGTGTTTTCCGAGTTTTTCAAAATAAATGTCACATTTCAACTCACACGCCTCATGCGAGGCGTGACCCGAGGGGCATTTCACCCGATTTTAGAATGGCAAATTTCAACTCACACGCCTCATGCGAGGCGTGACCACAATTTCAAGACCCTTGCTTTTAATGTAGCTTTTATTTCAACTCACACGCCTCATGCGAGGCGTGACCAGCTGTGGTGTGTTAACGTCTGCGTAGTCAAATATTTCAACTCACACGCCTCATGCGAGGCGTGACCACTTTTAACTTATCCTTATCAATTTTTAACGCTATTTCAACTCACACGCCTCATGCGAGGCGTGACCCAGCCGTTTCCCTCGGTATTTTCTCAGCACTGAAAATTTCAACTCACACGCCTCATGCGAGGCGTGACATTTTACACTTGCGATATTTACTTTGAAAAACTCGGAATTTCAACTCACACGCCTCATGCGAGGCGTGACTATACAACTATAACGGCTTCGCAGGCAATTCACATTTCAACTCACACGCCTCATGCGAGGCGTGACCCAAATTTTGCAGAAACTCTTGACAAGTTCAAGAATTTCAACTCACACGCCTCATGCGAGGCGTGACCCTGTTTCTTGATGCATTTGGGAACTTCTCAAAGATTTCAACTCACACGCCTCATGCGAGGCGTGACCACATTGAGATTTACAACTAACACTGCAATGCTTCTATTTCAACTCACACGCCTCATGCGAGGCGTGACGTTGATGATATGCCTGCGGCAGACGTACAGCCTGTGATTTCAACTCACACGCCTCATGCGAGGCGTGACCCATTCCTGATGATCTTCGTTATTACTTTGACTTTGATTTCAACTCACACGCCTCATGCGAGGCGTGACCAGTCGCGCAGCCTGAATAAAACGACATTATCAACGATTTCAACTCACACGCCTCATGCGAGGCGTGACACGCCGTGATAATCTCCGGACTGAACATCTTCCAGATTTCAACTCACACGCCTCATGCGAGGCGTGACCGCCGCGGAAAGCGAAATTGTCATATTTTCGAGAAATTTCAACTCACACGCCTCATGCGAGGCGTGACCATCCCGATGCGCAGTGGGCGCTGAAAATAATTAAAATTTCAACTCACACGCCTCATGCGAGGCGTGACCTTGCGTCAACTCCTGCGATTTGTGATTTTTCGTAATTTCAACTCACACGCCTCATGCGAGGCGTGACCTTCGCTCACAGTGTGAGAGTAATTCTCTCCGAAATTTCAACTCACACGCCTCATGCGAGGCGTGACCGCCATAGCCTGTTTCTCAGTCGTATTATTTTCGAGATTTCAACTCACACGCCTCATGCGAGGCGTGACTGATATCAGTATAGCACTTTTCATAGGCTCAAACATTTCAACTCACACGCCTCATGCGAGGCGTGACCCGGTAATTTAATTACCCTGTGCAGATATCACCACATTTCAACTCACACGCCTCATGCGAGGCGTGACAACAGCGCCCCGATTAAATTGCAACTATATTTTATTTCAACTCACACGCCTCATGCGAGGCGTGACCTATTTATTTTTGCTCGATAAATAAAAAATTAAAAAATTTCAACTCACACGCCTCATGCGAGGCGTGACTACAGGCAGAGTGACACGATGTTTCATCAAGAATTATTTCAACTCACACGCCTCATGCGAGGCGTGACCCTTTTCGGGTTTTGGTTTGAAAAGGGGCTTGCAAATTTCAACTCACACGCCTCATGCGAGGCGTGACCGCGCCACTTTTCTCAGCAGCGTAAGATTATTCGTATTTCAACTCACACGCCTCATGCGAGGCGTGACCGTGACGAGGCATACGACATTGCAATCGCAGGTATGATTTCAACTCACACGCCTCATGCGAGGCGTGACGTTTTCTTTATGTTTAATATGTCTATGTCAGATAGATTTCAACTCACACGCCTCATGCGAGGCGTGACTAATTTAAACAATTTAACTTTTCTTGATTATTATATTTCAACTCACACGCCTCATGCGAGGCGTGACTCAACTCTGTTTGTGCAATTTCGATAATCTCAAATTTCAACTCACACGCCTCATGCGAGGCGTGACCCTGTTTAACTTCTCCCGACCTTGAACTATTTTTAATTTCAACTCACACGCCTCATGCGAGGCGTGACCAGGCTCTTTTGATTCGTTTTCTGACGGTTCTAAAATTTCAACTCACACGCCTCATGCGAGGCGTGACGGATTTAAGCACTATATCCCACTGACTTTTGTCATTTCAACTCACACGCCTCATGCGAGGCGTGACCACGTGAATTTGGGCTATCTGCGAATCGTCATAGTATTTCAACTCACACGCCTCATGCGAGGCGTGACCTGTTCCAGTCCATGAAATTAAATTTTGACCGCTTGCATTTCAACTCACACGCCTCATGCGAGGCGTGACCGACGTTTGTCGTGCACCATGTTAAGGACACAAGAATTTCAACTCACACGCCTCATGCGAGGCGTGACTCCGACTGGTTTGACGTAAAGGTCAACGCAAGCAATTTCAACTCACACGCCTCATGCGAGGCGTGACCAGTATGCCTGCATTTCGCTCTCGCCCTCTTTCTGTATTTCAACTCACACGCCTCATGCGAGGCGTGACGGTTTTGTCGTTGATGAACTCTTTCAACTCGAAATTTCAACTCACACGCCTCATGCGAGGCGTGACGTAGATCCACTACAGGAATGCCAACCCCGTGCATATTTCAACTCACACGCCTCATGCGAGGCGTGACCACCTCTTTTATTAAATTTTTATTATACCATTCGTATTTCAACTCACACGCCTCATGCGAGGCGTGACATGCGTTTTTATATGTTTATTAATTTAGCAAAGGATTTCAACTCACACGCCTCATGCGAGGCGTGACCGAATTAAAAGTTTTATCTTTATCCTCAAAATATAATTTCAACTCACACGCCTCATGCGAGGCGTGACCATAGGATGTTCCGAATGTTGGGGTCGGGAAATGGCAAATTTCAACTCACACGCCTCATGCGAGGCGTGACCATTTCGGGCGGTAGCCCATACCGCCCGAATGACAAATTTCAACTCACACGCCTCATGCGAGGCGTGACCATGTAGCGAAAGAACTGTCTCAAATGCAATCTCAATTTCAACTCACACGCCTCATGCGAGGCGTGACCATGATTGAATTGTACGAGGTGGATTGAATGAAGCATTTCAACTCACACGCCTCATGCGAGGCGTGACATGCAGAACAGCCCAAAGTTATGATTGAATTGTACATTTCAACTCACACGCCTCATGCGAGGCGTGACCTTCACAATGTTATCTGCGTCAGGCTTTTTCGTATGATTTCAACTCACACGCCTCATGCGAGGCGTGACCAACCAAAGCCCAGCCGAAAGGTAGAAAGATTAAATTTCAACTCACACGCCTCATGCGAGGCGTGACGGAAGCAATGAAGGCTGAAAGCAAGAAGGCTGATGATTTCAACTCACACGCCTCATGCGAGGCGTGACTCCCGTCATCGGATTCAGCCGTTGTCCATGTTGACATTTCAACTCACACGCCTCATGCGAGGCGTGACCCCTATATCTTGTATAAAATATAGAGCCACACTCCAATATATTGAGGCGGACATCAGGAATACTGCTTTTTGGATGTATTTTTTGTGCTTATATTACGGCGAACCTACCGCAGTATTCCTTTTATTTGCGGTTCGCCGATTAAATTATAAGAACACCTTCGGGGTTATAGGTCTCTTTAGCGCCAAAGTGCTCGATCCTCTTTTCCCAGTTGTTCCCAAGGTAGTAAATTCGCAGACTGTCCTTTTCACTGTCCATAAGTTCCAGAAGTTTGTGCTTGATCTTCAGAAAAGTTCCGTAGTCCACATCAAGCTCAAAAACCGAATTCTGAACCCTTTGTCCGTAATTCTGGCAATGCTTTGCTATTTTGCGCAGTCTGCTTTTGCCTTTAGCATCTGTAGTGCACACATCGTAGCTTACAAGCGTCATCATAGCTTATCCCTCATTTCTGCAAATAGCACGGATATTCGGATATCTCGCCGCGAACATATTTTGCCAGCAGGTTACTTTGCACGAACGGCAGCAGTCCTATCGGGATTTTCTGTTTAAGATACGGGTGCATTATCTGCGACCGCTTTTTTTCCTGCCATTGCGTAATAACTTTTTTCCTGCCGTCAGAGTTCAGCATAACAGCTCCGCTCGACTGTGTTTCAAAATCATCCGCATTGAGTATTTTCAGATTTATCATAGTAAGCACGAGTCGTTCAACAATACATCTGCTTTCTTCAACGAGGTCGCAGGCGAGACTGCTACGTCCCGGGCGCATTGTATGAAAATAGCCCATAAAGCTGTCAAGACCGACTCCCTCAAGCGCCGAAGCATAGTGCGAAGTGAAGATAGTATACAGAAATGAGAGCACAGCATTTACACGGTCAAGCGGAGGACGCTTAGTTCGCGAGGTCAGGTAAAAATCCTCTTTTTGCTTTAGGATCATTCGGTCAAAAACTGCGAAATATTGTTTTGCACAGCTACCCTCAACGCCCATTATCGTGTCTCGGTCATTGTATTCATAGACCGTCTCTATCTGTTCCTTTAGATAGGCAATGCACTCCGAGACCTTTCCGTCCTCATCTATCTGAGGATAATCTTTAAGGCTTCTTTTCAGCACAAAGCAGGTATTGTAAAGCTTGGCTGCAACAGTATTCTGAGCAAGGATAAGTGGCGGATCTGCAAATAGCCGAAACTGCTCTGCTCTGAGGTAAATGTTGCCCTTGGTCTTGCCTCGTATGTGTGCGAGAAGCGAACCGTTTGGCGTAAAGAAATTCAGTGCAACGCCCTCTTGCGCACATTTTCCCATAAGGGCAGGGGAGCAGCCGCTGTAGCCGAAAACATAGATATCTTCCAGATTGACAAGTGGGACGCGCATAGGCGGCTTTTCATCAAATTTACAAACGATGTTTTCGCCGTCCAGAGAAAGGTAGGCTGTCTCGTCAAGAATATAAAGTGAATTGAGCAGTTTTTTCATTTTACCCTCCTTATAGCCTGTTTAGTGCGTTGAAATTATTCTTCCCACATTTTGTCGATCATGCCGCGAACACTTTGCGCCGGAGCTTTCGGAAAGCAGTCGTTATAAAGCGAACAATTGCTGCAAACCTGTCCCTTTCGGCACGGCGGAATGGAATGTGTTTCGGATATTTTCTTCATCTCGGAAAGATACTGCAACAGCAAGCTGTGATAATAGTCCCCCTCAGTATCGAACGGCAGCTTTACGCGTTTTCTGGTCGAGGAGTAGTAGATATATGCCTCGCAGTCGCAATTCCATACGCTGTCGGCGCAAAGCTTCTGTGCGTAGACCTGGATCGCGTCGGACGGATAAAATGCCTCGCTTTTGGGTGCGGTAGGCTTGAACTCAACAAGCCTTACACGATAGCGCCCGCCATGCTCCGCAATTTCGATACCGTTTTTATCGGGTACAAATTCCACACAGTCACACACTCCGAGCAGCGAATACTCATCATTCCATACGGTTACGGAATTTTCCGCGATCACCCCTTTGGGCATATACCGTGGCTTGTCACTGTGAACTGTTTCATGCAGGATATTGGCATTTACTACCGCGGCGTTTTCAGCCCAGTCCTGATTGAGTTCAAGGAGTGCAAATCTGCGCGGACAGTACATATAGTGCTGTATCATGCGGAGCGAAACAGGCTTTTCGGACATCATAGCTTTTCGATAAGTGTAACTCCGTCCGGCATTGTGCTGTCAACGGTTATTTCATAATCGGAGAACTGTCTCGGAATAGCAATATCAGCTTTTTTTGCAACTTCTATCTTATCAAAGAGCACACCTGCGGGGGCATTTCCGAGCGCGCTGTCGTGCTTGAAAATATAAAGCTTGCGGACTGTCATCTTGCCGCGTGCAGCACTTCTGTCGTGCTCGAACATATTGAGTACGGCATTCCACAGGAGTTCGAGGTCATCCTCATTGAATCCCGTTACTTTCTGTGCGAGCATAGCCGAAACATAACCCTCTGCACGGTAAAGACCGTAGGAGATAATGGATTTCTTACCCATTTCGGTATTGCCCACTTCCTGTCTTTCCTCCGTTGTTTTAGCCTGTCGTGTTATTGTGATATCCTGCGGATAAACGGGGTCAATGCTCTTGGCGAAAGCAAGCTGCACAGGGCCTCTTACTATGCCGCAGGGATCGTTTCCGGTACTCATAACAGCTCCGAAAGCTCTTACGTCGAAATAGTTATCGCATATGTATTTCTGAGCAGTGGCAACATCATTTGCATTTTTGCCCTTCTGACCTGTTTTAAGTCCAAGTTCCTCGTAAGCTTCCGTGAATTTGGTGTTGAGAGCCTTGTCCGCCTTTATGAGGATATTGTAACCTGCCTCGCCCTCGCGTGCAAGTTCAACATAGTTGCGTATCTTGCGCTTGAGACAGACATCTGTTACGATGCCGAGGGAAGTTTCTGGGTCAGTTCTCGGCATATTGCCTGCATCGGGGTCACCGTTAGGATTACCGTTTTCAACATCAAAGAGAGCTACAAATTCATATCTGTTCTTAATTACGTCTGACATATTCAATCTTCCTTTCCTGTTTCAGTGGATTTTTTATCCCATAATGCATTTTTCTGCTGATAGTATCCGATAATGAACCTGCCCTGATCGTCAGGCGGCATTGTTGAGGGGAACTGTCCGTCAAGACCGCTCATGATCTCGCCGATAAGTTTCTGCCAATATGTGTCATTTTCAAATTTTGCCATGTGATTCTGCGAGAGCTTTACAAGCCTCGGGAAAACCGACACAGGTCTTGCGCAAGCTGATGCAAAAAAGCTGTCCTTTATTGTTCGGTTGAGCTTATCACTTGATGCTTTCTGCTGTATTCTCTCCAGAACTGCGAACAGTCTTCCGCAGAGATATGCAGGGTTTTTGTTTTCCGTATTTAGTGCCAATGTGATCTCCTCCTTATTATTTGATAACCGCGCTTTGCGGTTCAGATATGCTTTTATAAGTCCTATTTTTATTGCTCCGAATTTAGCGCCCATACTCTCATCAGTCTTTATCCTGCGCAGGACTGTGTGCAGCATAGCATCGGGATAGCGTGTGCCGTTCAGAGCCGCGAGCATTATTGCGGATTGCAGCGGGGGAGGTATGCTCCCTTTTGTTTCCTTGGGGGAAACAAGCTCCTTGAATATGCGCCACATCGGTATTAAATTTTCGTTTTTCTCCGTATTCAGATCGTTCTGATGCTGAAACAGATTCTTCATGATATTTCCGAACGATCCGCGGAGCAGAAACTTTACCGAAATTCGTGCAGCATTTGGTGTTACTCCTGCAATGACGAAGTCGGTGTTTTTTGTGAAAACACTGATATCTGGAACAGTTCCGTTTTGGAATGCTTTTGCGGCTGCGTGGAGATCTTTTTGTAATTCAGTTACTTCATCGCCATCGTCCGAACAATTAAGAAATTGCGAGAAGCAATCGCATTCTTCCTCCTCATCGGGCGAAAGTCCGAAATAGAAAAGGGTCATGTCATCAAGGTAAAGGTGGTGCATGGAATTTGTGAGCAGGTAGTTCATAGCCGCCGTGTATTTTTCCATAGCATTTTCGGAAATATTGCTGTTATAAGATTGTTCCTTGCGGTATGACTCAAATGACTCGGCATTATATCCGACCAGAGTCATTCCCGTGGCATTGCCGCCGCGAATTCCCTTTTTTATCTTATTATGAATTTTGGAAACAGGTAGCATTTTACCCTCGATCGGGCACATGGACAACGTTTTTCCGCTCTGCGAGTCTGACTCTTTTGACTCGGCATACTCTGTGTACTTTTTCTTCAGCAGTACATCATCGTGCAGTGGAAGGTCACTACCTCCCGCAAGGACAAAACAGTAGGAAGCCGTGGAATAGTCCTTGGAAATTGCTTTCAGATGAGGATTCTCCGTTTCGTCCGCAGGATTCCAATTGATGAGAAATTCACGGAATGCATTGATAATAGGGGAGTCGAGTCCCTCACAAAATTCAAGATTGCCGTTTACAAAGCATTCATGTGATTTTTTCGCCTTGTTGGTATTGTCCTCAGGCGTGAATGAATCGCTTTTTTTGTCGTAGTTAAGTCCGAAAATATACAGCGGACGGTGCTCGGCAATATTAAGGTCAATTCCCGGTTTCTGCGAACGCATGGGGAGGATAAATGTTTTCTTTCTGACGACAGGCTTTTTCTTGCCGTCAATTCCAACTTTTTCCCGTATGTCCTGAATACTGCTGATCTTTCCCTCCGGAGTGAGAAAGATCTTGTGCGATATCTCAACATTTTCAAAGTATTTTGGAACTCCGTCGCTTACTTCCTCCGTGTTCATGTCATAGTATTGGCAAAGCGCCTGTATCAGCATACCGTATCCCTCCTGTACTTCGCGACATCGATAACTCCGTCGATCATTTTCGGGCGGTAGTATACGGCTTCGGCTTCATCGGAAAATTTATGCTTTTCCCAGTTGTCGCCCGTGAATTTCAGACCGTATAGCATATATCCGAGGTCGCGTTCACCACACAAGGTCTCGTCTGTCCTGAGAGCGTCAAGTGAATCCGCAAGTGTTATTGACCTGACCGCGAACTCTCTGCACCCGAGTACAGGCTGTCGGAAATGCTGACCGTTCCTCAGACGCCGAAGCATGATATTGTAGTGCTTTTCTTCGCACTCGTCCTCTTTTTCGGAACGTATACCAGTAAGCTCAAAGTGAAAACTTATGCCGTATTTGACATTTTTAAGTATCATGCTGCTGCGCTGTGTACGCTTGTCGGCGGTGTAAAATTCGGGCGGATCATTTTCCTTTATCTGCTTTGCGGTGATGTGTACCTTGTCCTTAACTTCGTTTCGGCGTATGTTGGTGAATACTATCGGGTTGCAGACCACGATCTTATCAATAACATAGCGTATCGCGGGTTTCCAGTAAATGCTTTTCAGAAGTCCCTCAAGAGCACTCGGCGTCGGGACATCATAACTCACGCGTTCCACTTTCATTTCCGGCCGAGTGAAGCAGGCATAATCGCCCTCAACGATAATTGAGATTCCATACCCCATGAAAAATACCTCCTGTCTTATTGAATAAAATAACTGTCGTTTGTTTCATCGGTAAGTCCAGTTTCCTCATTGTAATACTGCATTGCACCGAGGACGAACATTCCCAATCGCTTACACACTATTCCGCGTTCAAGCAGGTCGCGGAGCATATACGGATAAACCGAAACCGTGTACCTCTGAAGCTTTCGTTTGACTGAGGGGTCGAACTCCGCCTGTCTTAAAAACTCCACAGCCTCATCTGTGTGAGGTACAACTACGGCAATGCTTTCGGAGTTTATGTACTCAAAGTATTCAGCGTAGCTCCTGAACGGAATATCGCAGATATTATGCTTTGTATCAAAGTGGTTTTCGTTGAAAAATACAATTGAATTGCGTTCGATCACGTCACTGTGGTGGAAGAAAAGTCTCCTGTAATACTCCTTGATGCAGTCGGGGGAGTTTATATCTTCAAATTCATTCATCAGACCTTTAGCGATCTCGGCGCGTATGCCTAAGTCGCCCTTGGGCATATCATCGCTCTCAAAGACGAACACCTGTGAACCTTCTCTCAGACCCTCGCGGTTGCAGCGTCCGCCTGCCTGCAAAATACTGTCTAATCCTGAGATCTGACGGAATACTGCTGCAAAATCAAGATCAACCCCTGCCTCTATCAAGGAGGTGGAAATTACTGTAACAGGTTCGTTTTCATCAAGAGCGGCGCGTATCTTTTTAAGTATCTCCAAACGATTAACGGGAGTCATAAACGTTGAGAGGTGGTATTTTTTGCCGCCCACAAGGTTATAGAGTTCACGCGCAGCCTTTCGGGTGTTTACGACACACAGCGCGTTTTCGTGCTGTGTCGCTTCAAAGGCAACTCCGCTGTAATCCCTGTGACCGAGAAACGTATAGCGGCAGTTCGCGAATGAACTAAAACTGCTCTTGTCGGTAATAAGCTCACGGATCTCAGCCATGTTCGCATACTTGTCCAGAAGCGGCATGAAGTCGGGCATTGTCGCTGAAAGAAGTATCGCGTGGCTGTTCAGATATTTCGTGATATAGCCTATTCCGCGCAGACACGGCTGGAGATGATCGGTGGGCAGCATATGTATCTCGTCAAAGACCAGCACGGAATTTGCAAGGTTATGCAGCTTGCGCAGTCGGCTTCCTTTATAGTGGTAAAGCGACTGGAAAAACTGCGCGTTTGTCGTAACAATAAGTTTGGCGTCCCAGTTTTCACAGCTTTTTTTGAGTTTCTCCGCGGTGGTTGAAGTCGGCTTGTCCTTTGCGTCAAAATCATAGTTTGAATGATGTTCGAGTATCTCAACGCTGTCACCGAGAATATCCGAGAAAACTCTTGCGGTCTGTTCAATTATCGAGGTGTAGGGGATTATGTAGATTATCCTGTCCTTGCCCTTGCGAACCGCGTGTTCAAGCGCGAGTTTCAGGCTGCAAAGAGTTTTTCCGCTTCCCGTGGGCATTTGCAGAAAACTGATATCGGCACTGTCGTCAAAGTTTTCAAGCGCCTGTTTCTGGAGTTCGGCACGCGCTCTCTTTACGGGAGTATTCGCGGTGAACTGCGCAAGTTTTTCGTTTACGCGGTCAAGAGCCTTAACAAAATCTCCGCCCATGCCGCGTTTTATGTTCGGCTGACAGAAATGCTCGGTGTCAAGAAAATCTGCGTCAGTCAGGCATGAGAATATGTACTTTGTCAGAAAAGCAAAGCGCTCAACTGCTTCCGTCTTTTCCTGACAGCCATTGGTAATGTAGCTGATCGCTTCATTTGACGGACATTCGACCGTTATTTCATTTTTGTACGCGCTGTAATCCTCAGTCTCGTGTTTAAGTCTTGCGCGAAGCGTAGAGCCTTCTAACTCGACTCTTGAACCACCGTCGGGCAGTCCTGTGTGATGTCCTGCGATAACATATTGCAGCAGCGGAACACATGGAGATTTTTTACCAAAGAGAACCTCGGCCTCTTTTGCGCCGCATATCGCGTGCTCAACTTGAATGTGATTGTTGCCGCGAATGCGTTCCTGAAACTTTTTGGAATACTTTCCGATGTCGTGGAGTCTGCCTGCTGTCGCTGCCAGATCTTTTGCGGGCGGAATCGCCCAATTGCGGCAAAGCTCCTCTACCCCGTGAAGGTGCGCCGCAACACTTTGTTCGTCGCCATTGTCGTTAATGTGTGCTATGTACAATAAAGTCCCTCCAATCCCAACAAAATTGCTTTTATATACAAAAATCGCGTTGATAAATATATTATACTATGAAATATAACAATAGTCAAGGTGCGCGCAAAAAATAAATGTCGAATTTTGTCGAATTTTATGAAAAATTTTTTCAGCCGGTCGTGGGCAGTTAACCATGGCTTTTTATTATGCCAAAAAGCTTGACCGCTGTGAAAATTTGTGTTACAGTGTTTATAGTATATTGCAGCATTGATGATCCGCCAGGCCGTTATGATATATTATAGCAATGTTATAAACTGATTCAGAGGTGCATAAAAATGATAGTAAGAAAGTACGAACCAAATGATATAGAGAAGATGATATGTATCTGGAATGAGGTCGTTGACGAGGGCGCGGCTTTTCCGCAGGAGGAAAAACTGGACTCCGTGACGGGACAGCAGTTCTTTGCTTCACAAAGCTATTGCGGAGTTGCTGCTGATGAAAATAATAATGTTGTCGGTCTGTATATTCTTCACCCGAATAACGTGGTACGCTGCGGTCATATATGCAATGCAAGCTATGCCGTAGCTTCATCATGCCGCGGAAAGCATATCGGTGAAATGCTCGTTACCGACTGCATAAAAACTGCCGCAAACATCGGATTCAGGATCTTACAGTTCAATGCCGTTGTGGAGAGCAATATCCATGCAAGACACCTTTACGAGAGAGTCGGCTTTATTCAGTTGGGAGTAATACCTAACGGTTTCAGAATGAAAGACGGTCACTTTGAAAACATTTGCCCGTACTATATCGAGTTGTAAGTTTTTGACGTGATCGGCGCAGAAAATAGGAGAAATGAACGTTAAGGGCGGCGCTTTTACCCGATAAAAAAGTTATATATCCCTTACAGTTAATCATTACAGTTTTGTTATATTTGTCTTACAGCCGAAGTAGAATTTTTGGCTTAAAATAGGCGATTTCTGGCAAAATTAAAAATGTCGGAAAAAGGTCTTCCCACTTGACATTTGAGACAAAATGGAATATAATCATGTAAACGGGGCGTACAGCGTATATTAAGGCTCTGTAAAAAAACACACAGGAGGAAACATCATGAAAAACATATTTAAGAATGAAAAATTTTGGCTGGTAACCGCAGGTGCTGCAGGTGTTATCTTCGGTAAAAAGGTTCTCACTGCAAAGAAAACAAGAGAACTCGCTGTTACAGGTCTTGCAAAGGGAATGAAGCTCAAGAACGATGCTAATTCTGCTTTCCAGAGCATGAAGGACGAGGCTCAGGATCTTTGTTATGAGGCAAAGGAGCAGGCAGGTCTTAACGAAACAAGCAAAGAAAGCGAAAACTAATGCGCTACAGGATCGTATCTGATTATCCGGGCCGTATCAGAGTGCGTTTCGGCGGATATGCTTTTGACAAGTCACTGGAAAGCTGTATACAGAAGGTGACTGAGGCTAATCCCTTTATACTGTCTGCGGAGGTGCATTACGCCAACGGAGGTCTGCTGATCTGCTATAAAAAGGATCGCAGACACGATGTCATCAGCTTTATCGAAAGCCTTGATTTCCGCACCCTTACCCCTCTGCCTGAGGATACGGCAACAAATGAAATAGACAATAACTTTAAAAAGGGACTGACTAAGCTTGTTGCTGTCCATTACGCAAAGAAGCTGCTCCTTCCCGCGCCTCTGCGTGCAGCTTTGGCTGTATACAATGGTGCAAAGTATATCTTAAAGGGCGTTTCTGTGCTCGCAGAGGGCAAGCTGACGGTCGAGGTGCTGGACGCTGCATCTATTACAGCCTGCCTTGCACAGCGAAACTTCAAGACGGCTTCAACGATAATGCTGATGCTTTCAGTTTCGTCTCTGCTTGAGGAATATACTCATGCGCGTACAAAGGCGGTGCTCACTTCAAGTCTTGCGGTAAAGGCTGACACAGTATGGCTCGCAAATGGAGATGAGGACGTTCTTATCCCGATAAGCAAGCTTTCTGTCGGCGACAAGATCCGCGTGAGAACTGGCAGCGTTATTCCTGTTGACGGCGAAATAACCGAGGGCGAGGCTTACATAAACGAGTCTTCCATGACAGGCGAGCCGCTTGCCGTGATGAAGTCGGTAAATGCAACGGTATTCGCAGGTACAGTCGTTGAAGAAGGCTCGATAGTCGTCAGCGTCAGGGCAATAAGTTCTGATACCAAGATACAGAAGATAATCGAGCTGATAGACAGCTCTGAAAACCTCAAAGCAGGTATACAGAGCCGTGCCGAGAGACTCGCGGACGGAATAGTTCCGTTCAGCTTCCTCGGATTCGGTCTCACCATTTTGTTCACGAGAAATATTACTAAGGCAGTATCTCTGCTCATGGTAGATTATTCATGCGCGATAAAGCTTTCTGCGCCTATTGCGGTCATTTCCGCACTCCGTGAGGCGGCTGACCACAGTATTACGGTAAAGGGCGGAAAGTACCTTGAAGCATTTGCTTCTGCGGATACGATAGTATTCGACAAGACAGGAACTCTCACAAACGCTGAGCCTGTTCTCGAAAGAGTAATACCTTTTGAAGGACGCTCCGAGGAGGAAGTTCTGAAAATTGCCGCCTGCATTGAGGAGCATTTCCCGCACAGCATGGCAAGAGCGATCGTCAAAGGCGCTGAGGAACGCGGTGTAGTTCACGCTGAAGAACACGCGGAAGTCAACTACATTGTGGCTCACGGAATAGCTACTACTCTCCACGGCAAACGTGCTGTTATCGGCAGCCGTCACTTTGTCTGCGAGGACGAGGGCGTGGAGATAACCGATGAACAGCAGGCAAAGATAGATGAATTTTCAGGTGCGTCCTCTCTCATCTATCTGGCAGTCGGCGAGCAGCTTGCGGGCGTGCTCTGCATAAATGATCCGCCCCGCGCTGAGGCAGCAAGAGCTGTTTCACTTATAAAGAAGTGCGGCATAGAAAATGTAGTAATGCTCACGGGCGACAGCCGTTACGCGGCTGAAAAGATAGCGCGTCAGCTCGGCATAACCGAGGTACACGCACAGGTTCTCCCCGAGGAAAAGCATAGCCACATTAAGCGGTTAAAGGCACAGGGTCATAAGGTAATAATGGTCGGTGACGGAATCAACGACGCTCCTGCACTCGCGGCGGCTGACGCTTCGGTTGCGATGAGCGATGCCTCCGACATAGCAAAGGAAACAGCGGATATTACTCTCAGAGGAGTTGAACTGACGGAGCTTGCTGCTCTGCGTGTGCTCAGCGAGAGACTCATGAACAGGATAAACTCAAACTATCGTTTTATCCTTGCGTTCAATACTTCACTGCTTGTGCTCGGCTTTATCGGAGTAATAACTCCGTCCATGTCGGCACTCCTGCACAACGGCTCTACCATAGCAATATGTGCTAAGAGCATGACTCCGCTTTTAAAGAGCGATGATGATCTGATCGAAGCTTCTGATGAGGCTTAGTGACAATATTGAAAAGGACAGCTTTTAAAGCTGTCCTTTTTATATCATAAAATGTAAAAGCGGCATGGCAGAATATCTCTGACCATGCCGCTTGTTATTATCTTACTTTCTTTGCAACATCTTCGAGAAGCTTTGTAACGAGTTCAGCCTGAGTCATTGAACCGAGGTCTCCCTCACGGCGTGAGCTTACCGAAACTGTGCCGTTCTCAACTTCCTTGTCGCCGACAGTTACCCATACGGGGAGCTTTTCAAGGCGTGCGTCACGAACCTTCTTGCCGACCTTTTCAGCTCTGTCATCGATAGAAGCGCGGATTCCGACAGATTCAAGAGCCGAAAGGAGCTTGTCGCAGTATTCGATATGACGATCAGCAACAGGAACGATCCTTACCTGCTCGGGAGCAAGCCACAAAGGCATTGCGCCTGCATATTTCTCGATCATGTAAGCGAGTGTACGCTCGTAGCAGCCGAGTGAAGTTCTGTGTATGATGTAAGGAGTTTTCTTTGTGCCGTCAACGTCAACGTACTCCATGCCAAAACGCTTTGCAAGAAGCATATCTATCTGTATCGTTACGAGAGTATCTTCCTTGCCGTAAACGTTCTTGTACTGGATATCGAGCTTCGGGCCGTAGAATGCAGCCTCGTCAATGCCAACAGTGTATTCGAGTCCGAGGTGGTCGAGAATCTTGCCCATAACTTCCTGAGCATAGTCCCACTGTTCCTTTGTTCCCTCGTACTTGTTCTTCGGATTTGCAGGATCCCACTGTGAGAAACGGAATGTGCAGTCATCAAGGAGACCTACTGTGCCGAGCATTTCCTTTGCAAGTTCAAGGCAGTCCTTGAACTCTTCTTCAAGCTGCTCAGGACGGAGGATAAGGTGACCCTCAGAGATAGTGAACTGGCGGACACGGATAAGACCGTGCATTTCGCCACTGTCCTCATTGCGGAAAAGCGTTGAAGTTTCGCCGAGACGCATGGGGAGATCACGGTAAGAACGCTGTCTGTTGAGGAAAACCTGATACTGGAAAGGACAAGTCATCGGACGAAGCGCGAAACATTCCTTTTCCTCATCATTCGGATCACCGAGCACGAACATTCCGTCAAGATAGTGATCCCAGTGACCTGAGATTTTGTAAAGCTCTCTCTTTGCAACGTAGGGAGTCTTTGTGAGTAGATAACCGTGTTTCTGCTCAACGTCCTCGACCCAGCGCTGGAGAAGCTGGATAACTCTTGCGCCCTTGGGGAGAAGTATCGGGAGTCCCTGACCGATAACGTCAACTGTTGTGAAATATTCAAGCTCACGTCCGAGTTTATTGTGGTCGCGCATTTTAGCGTCCTCACGCTGCTTGACATCAGCTTCAAGGTCAGCAGCCTTGGGGTATGCGGTAGCGTAAACTCTGGAAAGCATTTTGTTCTTTTCGCTGCCTCTCCAGTAAGCGCCTGTACATGAGAGAAGCTTGAATGCCTTTACAGGAGCAGTTGTCATGAGGTGAGGACCTGCGCAAAGGTCAACAAATTCGCCCTGCTTGTAGAAGGAGATAGGCTCGCCCTTGCCGGCGTGTTCCTCGCAAAGCTCAACCTTATAAGGCTCGTCCATTTCCTTGAGCTTTGCAACAGCCTCCTCGGGAGAAAGCTCAAACTGTTCGAGGGGAAGATTTTCCTTGACGATCTTCTTCATTTCAGCTTCGATCTTTTCAAGCTCCTCGGGAGTGAAAGGCTTTTCAAGGTCAAAGTCATAGTAAAATCCGTTGTCGATAGCAGGGCCGATAGCGAGTTTAGCCTCGGGATAAAGTCTCTTTACAGCCTGTGCAAGAATGTGTGAAGCTGTGTGCCAGAAGGTCTTTTTGCCGTCGAGCGAATCAAAAGTGCAGACTTCAAATTCGCAGTTACTGTCTACAACTGTGCGGAGATCCTTAACTTCTCCGTTGAGCTTGACACAGCAAGCTGCCTTGTAAAGTCCCATTCCTATGCCCTTGATAATTTCCGCAGCCGGCTGTGCGGATTCGATTTCGCGGACGCTTCCGTCCTTGAGTGTTAATTTGATCATAACGATTCTCCTTTATATTTGATTTGTGATTATCTCCAGCCGATTATCTCGAAATCTGAGCCGTAAAGCTCAATGCTGAGTTTTTTGCCGTCGGTATTGTAGTCGTCTGAACTTACGCAGAAACATACCACAGTATCGTCCTCGTCGATATCAACATAAATGTTGCTCAGTTCGAGCGTGTCAGCAAGTGTATCGGGTTCGGCGTAGTCAAAATGACCGTCGTCAATTATAAGCTCCGCAAGTTTTTTGCGGCTCCCGTCAAGCTTTGCAAGTTTGCCTGCGATATCTTTGAGATTGTCCATTATTGACTGCTCATCTTCGGCATAAAAGCGGACGAGTTTGGGTTCGCCCCAGATCTTGTAGGGAAGCTCGAAAGCTTCTTCCTTTTCGTTGTACTTGATATTGCTCAAATTTTCACCTCCAAAATGAATTAAGCAGACCGATCAGGCGCTGCTCTTTGATAAAACAAAACGCCCCTTACACCTGAAATTAGGTACAAGGGACGACAGTATCGTGATTCCACCCTGATTCACACGGAAAATCCGTATCTCATTGGCTCGATAACGGGAGCGACCGGCGTGTATTAAGCGCACTCAGAGGCGGTGTGCATTGACCCTGACGCTGCTGCCTCACACCAAACGGCAACTCTCTGAACGCGTAAAATAGGGAAAAGCCTTCCTCTTCACAGCTTTGAATATATTGTAATTATATGTTAGCACACTTTTATAAGTTTGTCAAGAGCGTTTTTGTGAAAATTTGCATTGCTGATCGATTATGGAAAATACTTGGGGTATGGCACAAGTATAGTCCTACATTAAAATGGTTAAAAAATAAATATTTATATTTACTATTGACTTTTACTTTACCTTGTGATATAATTATCATGTTGTTGAACACAACACTTCATAGGGGTATAGCTCAGTTGGTAGAGCAGCGGTCTCCAAAACCGCGTGCCGAGGGTTCAAGTCCTTCTGCCCCTGCCATACTTGGACAATGAAATAGATGTCCACCCCTTAAAGCCCGTATCTACGGGCTTTATTGCGTTTCAGAGGGCAAAAAAATCAGGTTAAAAACCGTAGATGCTTTTTAAGCGTTTTTACGAGTAAGAAGGATTTGAACCCTCGACAAAGCCATTTATAAAAAAATTCAAGGCATATCTGAGAAAAATAATCTCAGATATGCCTTTTTGATATATAGAATAGTGCCCAAAGTTTTAAAAGCCGTTTTGTCTGGTATCACGAATTAAAGTGATGTTAAACAAAGCGGCTTTTTTTGTTTTCTGATGGAGGTGCATAACAAAAGCAAAAAAGACTGCAAAAAAATGACAGGAGGAAAAATGAAAAAGTTAAAATTTAACAGTATGCTTGATCACAAGCAAAGCGACTACAAAACACGTGAGATCATCGTTGAGAAAGTGATCACACTTTACGGAAAGAGTTTTTCGGAACTGAAAAATCATCCCTTGAGCGATAATCAGTATATTGCCCAAAATCGTGAGCTGATGTATATCGACAGCAATGATACTGCACATTGTCTGCTTATGGTTGACTATGACAGCGGTAATGGTATTTTGGTGGAATCTGAGGGTAGCAGCTACGCTCGAAAGTCACAGTTTATTCCGAACGCAAGAGAGTTGATTGAAAATAACGACTTGACGGCTTCTGAGCGTAAACTGCATAACAGCTTGAAAAAAATTGTCGATCACATTGCAGAGCTTGCCCATTGCGGTGAGAAAGGTTTTGTATTTGATGAACTGCTTGAAAAATCTGATCTGGACTTCAAGTCGCTGTTTCGTGATTCTGTGGTGACAATGCTGCAGGAACGTGAGGATATTCAAATGGCTGAGAGCCACTCGATCGATGTGGATTTTCAGCCGGATATCACGGTTGAAGCCAAGCCTACTCAGGAACTGACGCTTTATTGTCCTCTGCACATCGTCAGAGAGTATGACGAATCCGATTATGAGTTTGACGAAGAAGTATTAGGCGAACAAGAGGAAATTCCCTCAAAATATGCTGTAGACTGCGCAAGGGAAATCAACGATTTCATTCAGGATTATTCTGAACCCGAAGAAGAACATCGTGGACTTATGGTTTACTTTGACAGGAATCCGGCAGTCAGCGAAAAAGTATTTTCGGCTATCCCATCGGTCAAGGAGATAAACGGCGAACTCATGGGAGTGTTTGAATGTCAGATTACTGAGGATTTAACAGGCAATGAACTGGAAGATCTGCGCAGTCACTTGATTGGTCAATGTTCGGATGGATTTTTTGAGGGCATGGAGCAGCATCCAATCAAAACCGCTGATTTCGGTGAAGTCTATGTCAGTTTCTGGAATGACAGCGATGATTGGTCGTTGCAAACGTCTGAAGAAATGGGCTTTGAGCAGACTGAAATCCTGTCGGAAGAACCCGAAATCAACATGACAATGTGAGGTATAAGTGTTATGCACAATGAAAGAAAAGTTGAAATGCTTAAAAAACGTTATCCCGAAGGCACAAGGATATGCATTGACAGAATGGGAAACGATCCTGATCCGATTCCATCAGGTACTAAAGGAACGGTCGAATTCGTTGACGATTGTGGAACTGTTTTCTGTAAATTTGACAACGGCAGAAGTTTGGGAGTGATTCCCGGCGAGGATAGTTTCCACAAGATTCAGGAAGAAGTTCAGACTGAGGATATCTGCGAGGAACCTGCTGAAGAACCCGATATGAATATGACAATGTAACGGTTAAGTTTTGAGAAAGACTTAGCCGCTTTTTTGTATCCAAATGAAGCTGAAAGGAGGATTTTGATGATAAAAGTATTCGACGCATTTTCGGGCATCGGAGGATTCCGCTCTGCTCTGGAAAGAGTCGGAGGATTTGAATTTGTAGCTTGGTGCGAAATTGACAAATTCGCACAAAAAGCCTACAGAGCGTTGTATGACACTGGAGGTGAGCAATTCTATGAAAATATCAGAAATATTGACGCCGGAGAGCTTGCAGACTTTGATCTGCTGGTCGGAGGGTTTCCCTGCCAACCGTTCTCGGTCTGCGGAGCAAGAAAAGGGTTTGCAGATGAGAGAGGCGATCTTTTCTTTGAACTTGCCCGAATTCTTGAAGGTAAAAGACCTCGCTATTTTTTGCTTGAGAACGTACCCGGACTCATGGGGATTGATTCGGGGAGAACTTTCGCCAAAATCATTGAAACGCTTTGCGAACTGGGGTATTGCGTGGAATGGCGTGTGTATAACAGCGCCGATTATCTTCCCCAAGTCCGAAAGAGAGTATATATTGCAGGATGTTTTGGAAATAATTGTTCCGGCAAAATACTGGCTGTCGGAAGAAGCCACAGCCAAAATAGCAGGAAAACTGAGCAGCTAATCGGCGGCAGTCAGGGTTCGAGAGTATATAATCCGAACGGACTTGCCTCAACTCAGTGCAGCGGTTCGGGAGGTATGGGCGGCAAGACAGGTTTGTATTTCATAGACTGCAATCCAAATCCTCAAATGACAGATATTGCAAGATGCGTTACGGCACGTCAAAACAGCGGAGTAAGTAAGCACAGAGGTGAACATTCCGCTGTTTTTTGCGATCTGAATGAAAATCCACAGATTACGGACGCAGCTCGCTGCCTGCATATGAGAATGGACCAGCGTGACGCTGGACCCATTTCGTTCCCAACTTTTACAGAAACTATTCTTAGCGGCTCGACAGGAGAAAAAATGCGCGATGTTTTATATGATTCACATGAAAATTATAGCGCGAAAGAGTCCTGTCGGGACACCGACCCAAGAGCAATTCTGAATCCGTTTAAAGAGAAAACTTGGCAAAACGGCAGAAGAATAAAAGAACCTAACGAGCCGATGTTTACGTTGACTGTGACTGACAGGCACGGTATAGTTCATCACGGCAGGATAAGACGTTTAATGCCCATAGAAGCATGGAGGCTTCAGGGGTTTACCGATGAACAGTTTCATAAGGTTCAGGCAATAGGAATGTCCGACGCACAGCTTTACAAACAAGCCGGAAATGCGGTAAGCGTACCGGTTGTTGAGGACATTGCAAGACATTTATTGGAATTTGATAAGGAGATAAATGCTTATGGAAAAAGAAATCAAGATTTTTGAAAATGAGGAATTCGGTTCGGTCAGAACTTTGAAAGAAGAAGCTGGCAGAGTTGTATTTTGCGGCAAAGATGTAGCTGCTGCGTTGGGGTACAGCAATACAAAGGACGCCATAAAGCGGCATTGTAGGTGGGGCGTGAAACACGACCTACCGCATCCGCAGTCTCCGTCCAAAACTATCGAAATGACATTTATTCCTGAGAGTGATGTCTACAGGCTTGTTGCCCATTCAAGACTACCATCGGCAGAAAAATTTGAAAGCTGGATTTTTGATGAAATCCTCCCAACGATCAGGCGCACCGGAGGCTACGTCGCAAATGAAGATATGTTCATCGAGAATTACCTCCCCTTTCTTGAAGAACCGTATCAAGGTCTTTTTCGTCTGCAGATGATGGCAATAAATCAGCTTAACGAGCGTATCCGTCATGATCAGCCGCTGGTAGAGTTTGCGAATCAGGTATCCAATACTGAAAATCTTATCGACATGAACGCTATGGCAAAACTCGCTATTGAAGAAAACATCCCCATTGGCAGGAACAGGCTGTTCCGCTGGCTGCGTGAAAATGAGATTCTGATGTCGGACAATCTGCCCTATCAAAAATATATCGATCGTGGATATTTTGCGGTCAAGGAGTCGGTTTTTGAAACCGGTTCAATGACCAAAACCTATCAGCAGACGTTTGTCACTGGTAAGGGACAGGCATATATAATTGGCAGACTGAAGAAGGAATTTAATGAATAGTTTTATATCATGGATAGGCGGCAAAAAGCTGCTCAGGGATGAGATTCTCGCACGTTTGCCGCCCCATTATGACAAGTATATCGAGGTTTTCGGCGGCGCTGGATGGGTGTTATTTCGCAAGCCGCCGGACAAAAAAATTGAGGTTTACAACGATTTTAACAGTAATCTTGTAAACCTTTTTCGCTGCGTGAGGGACAAGCCGAATAAGCTGAAATACAAGCTGCGGTACGTTCTAAACTCACGTGAGGACTTCGACTGGATCGCCACGCTGCACAAGAAAAAGCTGTTCTCAAGACTGCGTGACGTTGACCGTGCAGCCAAGTTTTATCAGCTTATTCGATACAGTTATGCAAGCGGTTTGGACAGCTTTGGATGTCAGCCGCACTCTATGTGGGCGGATTTTCCGCAGATTGATATGGCTTCGATGAGGCTTCAAAAGGTACTGATAGAGAACCGTGATTTTGAAAAGCTGATAAAACAGTACGACAGTACGGGCAGTTTTTTCTATTGTGATCCGCCGTACTTTGCTACGGAAAATTACTATAAAGATGTGGGATTTAAAACTGCCGATCATGTCAGGCTGCGTGATACGTTAATGGGAATCAAGGGCAAATTTTTAGTATCTTATAATGACTGCCCTGAGATCAGAGAAATCTGGAATAAACCCAACATTCAAATTGAGGAGATCAGCAGGCTGAATAATCTTGCGCAGCGGTACGAGGGCGGCTGTCAGTATGCGGAGCTGTTAATTTCAAATTATGATACTACGCAGAGAGTTGGTACGATTGACCAACTCTCTTTCTTTCCAGCGTGACGTGCCAGTGTTTCATCAAATCTTTGATTTGAATTGAAACACAAATGTCATTTGGGTGCTGGACCCATGCCGCACATTTATAATTCACGAAAATGCAAGTAAATTCTTGCGAGGAAAACGAAGGAGAGATCGAATGAAAAAAGTTATATTTTCACAGGTTATAACAGATAATGGAATAGCCGAATTTTCGGGAGTTTACGATCGAAACGGTCTGCCCGTAAAAATTATTTTGGAAGATGTAGGATTTACAGCAAAAGATCACTTGCGGCTGAGAGATACGCTGATGGGAATCAAGGGCAAATTTCTGGTGTCTTACAACGACTGCCCTGAGATTCGGGAAATCTGGGATCAACCCAATATTCAAATTGAGGAGATCAGCAGACTGAATAATCTTGCACAGAGATATGACAGCGGCTGTCAGTATGCAGAACTGCTGATTTCAAATTACGATACAACACGGAGAGTTGGTGCAGTTAACCAACTCTCATTTTTTTCAGCGTGACACTGAATCCATGCCGCACATTTAAAATCAGTTAAAATGGAGAAAGGAAAGATATGAAAAAGGTTATTTATTCACAGGTGCTTGCCGAAAACGGCATAACAAATTTCAGCGGACTTTATGATGAAAACGGTCTGCCGGTAAATGTTGAACTTGAGGTAAACGAGGACGGAGTTGTCATGACAATTACGCATAAGGAACTTACTGATGAGGAGAAGATGAGGATATGTGACAGAACTGAAGGCTGCGGAGTGTGTCCGATTTCTGAGCTTTGCAGTGAAGAAACAGAAAGCTGAGGAAAAATGAAGATACTTGTAATTGAACCGAAAAAAGAGCCATATATCAGGGATATTGCTGATGATTTACATGAAATGCAGGAGGTGGTCGGCGGATATATTGAACCGATATATTTTGATCCTACCAACAAAGCGATAGCCTGGTGCAATGATGAATTTCTGCTGAATGGTTCAGAACTCAACAGAATGGTAGGAGAATGCCTTGTTCACGGTACTTTTTTCATATCGGGAAACTATCAAAATGAATACGGCGAGTGGGATTCATGTTCGCTTACGGATGAGCAGATCGAACAGTATTCCGAAATGTTTGCCGAACCTGCTATGGAAATAGAACAGGACAGGGATATTACCATTATTTTTATGTGAGGTATCAATGATTATTCTTGATTGGTTATGCTTAAAAATCCGTCCTCCGCCTTATTGAAATGGTAGAATTTCTGTAAAAGGTCTGGATATTGCGTTGATTTTATGGTATTGTCAGGTCAGAAAACAATATAAAGGGAGCTGATCCATATGAAAAAATCAATGCTTATCCTCTTAATCTGCACAGCACTTACAGCCTGTGGAAATTACGAAACAGAAACTGCAGTTACAGAGAATGTTGCGACGGAAACGGCAACACAACTTCAGACCGAAGCTGTAACGCAAGCGATAACAGAAATTGTTGCCCCTGAGGTTATAGAAAAAATAATCCCGACATCTGAACCCATTATCACAACAACACTTTCCGAAACAACTCCAACCACATCTACAACACCAGAAACATTCATAACAGAAAAGAAAAATGAAATTAAAGCACGGGTTACAACTGCTGAAGTTAAATATGCTGAAGCAGTTAAAACGACCACTACAACCGAAATGCCCAAAAAAGTAACAACCACATTACCACCCGAAACAACGACTGTAACCGCAACAACGGAAGTAACACAGACAGAGCTGCCCCAGAATAATCTGACAGATTATGAAAGGGCGCTTGCAGTTTATGAATATATGACCGTAAACGGCAGTGGAACGTGCGTACAATACGCATATCAGACCTATGAGATGTGTCGGGAATACGGTCTGGAATGTTACTTCGCATGGACTGAAAATAAGCTGTACGGACACGTTGCAAACGTGGTTAATATAGGTGGGATGTGGTACGTTCTTGATACGCAGGCAGGCTGCTTCCTCACGGAAAATATGTGTGAATTTACAGAGATAGTGGACGCAAACGAAAGCTATATCGCATCTGCCGATATCATCAGCAGTGTAAGATACGAATAAAAAATCATGAAAGGCTCGCAAATGCGGGTCTTTTTCTTTTAGGAAGGAAAAAATATGTTTAAAAACAGAATACTGAAAAAACTCGGCGCAGGTCTCATGGCGGGACTCTGCGCTTTTACCTTAATCGGAACAAATCTCAGCGGCTTTAAAACCTCTGCTGCCGAAACCGCTAAAGAGCCTCTGCTTTCAGGGGACGAGGTGATCAGACAGGCTGCAGCTTATCTGGGTGTTCCATACGGCTGGGACTGCAAGGGCTACGACGGCGTTTATTCGTCCTCAAATCCAAAAAAGCAGTCGATGGAAACTGTTCGTAAAAAAGGCCTGGACTGCTCAGGTCTTGTGTATGCGACCTTGACAGATTTAGGAGTGAGAACGTCAGGATTCCCGTCCAATAACCCTGTTCCGCAGAATTATTGGGATTATGCGGACGGTTCTGCATATAAAAACTGTACCATGACCTACAAAGGAATAACTTCACCTATCGAGGTACTTTACGACAAATTAAACGCTGATAATCATCAGTATTTTGACAGCGAAAATCTGATTCCGGGATCAGTTGTATCAGGTACTGCAAAGGGTAATGGGATAGGACATATGTGGTTTTATATGGGAAAGTTTGACAGCAGGGACGCTGTGTTAGATTACCTTGTAAAACTCGGATATGACAGAAATGCAGTTTCCCCCTATGTTGGCAGCGGCAACGGTGATGGAGGTAAGCACTGGAGAATAGAATGCAATGGTTCACAGGGCTGTGTTATCAACAATAATACCGACGGCAAGGCGAGGTTCAAAAGCTTTGTTGCCTATAAATTGACCTCCCGTGACGCCACTTTCAGCATTAAAAAATGCATCGACGGTACGTCTCAGATCGTTGGAAAATCACCTGTTGACGGCAGTACTGCAAAGTACGGCGTTTACTCCGATTCTGAGTGCAAAACAAAGGTCGGAGAAATTACAATCGGAGCTGACGGTATCGGTTCGATCAAGCTTCCCGACGGCACATATTATGTTAAGGAACTTTCCGCTCCGAAAGGCTACGCTCTCTCGACTAAAGTTTACGAGTTGAAATCAAATCAGACGGTCACTGTTTATGAAAATTATCAGACGGGAAAAATCAAGGTAAACAAGACCTCTGAGGACAAAATTGTCAAGGATATCGAATTTAAAGTGACCGGTTCTGATGACAGTGCATATTCAAAAAAGACTGATTCTAATGGAACTGCAGAGTTTTCAGGACTTAAAGTTTATGACATGAAATCCGGAAAGCCTGTTACCTACACGGTTTCCGAAATTAATGTGGCAACCCGTTATGAAACTCCAAAGGCGCAGAATGTGACACTAACAAGCGGAAATGCGGATCTTACTGTGAATGTGAAGTTCAATAATGAACTTAAAACAGGGTCAATCAAAATCAACAAACAGTCAGAGGACGGAGAAAATGGTGACAGAACATTTGAAATTAAGGGTGGCGGCAAGACTTACACTATTAAAACAGGCTCTGACGGCGTGGCAATATTAAGCGATATTCCTGTTTATGACAGCAATAATGAGAAAATAGTGTACACCATTTCTGAGAAAAATGTTCCCGTAAAGTATGTCGTTCCTGCTGATCAGACTGTAACTCTTACGGCAGATGCAACAAAAAGTGTTACATTTAAAAATAGGCTGAAGAAATTCACTGCTGAAATTGTGAAGAAGGATTCGGAAACAGGTACGGCACAGGGAGACGGTACACTTTCAGGTGCAGTATACGGTATTTTTAATGGAGAGGAACTGGTTGATACCTATACAACGGACGAAAACGGATATTTCAGGACAAAAGAATATATCTGCGGAGATAACTGGACGCTTCGTGAAATAAGTGTTCCGGAGGGATATCTTTTAGATGAAACAGTATGCATTATAGGAGCAGATCCGAAAAATTATATCATCGAGAAAAACACTCTTTTTAAGGAAGTAAGTGAAAAAGTTATTAAGGGCGAAATCAGTATTATCAAGCATTCAGACGATGGTACAACACAGATAGAAACACCCGAAACAGGTGCAGAATTCGAGGTGTATCTTAAAAATGCAGGCAGCTATGGCAATGCGAAGGAAAATGAGCGTGATTATCTCATTACAGATGAAAACGGTTTTGCCGAAACAAAATTAATGCCATATGGAATATATATTGTTCACCAGACCAAAGGATGGGAAAATACAGAGTTTATGCCAGATTTTGAAGTTAATGTCAGCGAAAATGAAAAGAACTATTTTTACCTCATTAATGACGCTGTCTTAACTTCATTTGTAAGAATTGTGAAGAAAGATGCTGAAACAGGTAATGTTATTCCTGTTTCAGGAATCGGGTTTAAGGTATGGGACTGTGCAGATTCATGCTATGTAACACAGAAAATCAACTATCCTTCAGAAATGATTCTTGACACTTTTTATACAGATGACAGCGGGACATTAATGCTGCCGCAGGAACTTTCTTACGGTGATTATGAGCTTCATGAGGTGAAGTCACCTGACGGGTATGTTCTTGATGAGAATCCTGTTTTATTTACGATTGATGGTACAGATAAAACCGTAGTTGTTGAAAAATACAATACTGCCCAGAAAGGCAGGATCAGCATTCAGAAATCCGGCGATACTTTCAGTTCTGTTACTGCTCTCGGCAGTGCGATATATATTGATGAAAACGGTGAAATTCATGAAAGCGGACAGACCACTTATACCCCTGTGTTCGAGGAAAACGGACTTTCCGGAGCGGTTTATCAGGTTATCGCAAGAGAGGATATCATAACGGCTGACGGTACTGTCAGAGCTAACGCAGGCGAAAAAGTTGCCGAACTTACAACCGATGAAAACGGCTATGCTGAAACGGATTTATTATACCTCGGAAAGTATGAAATCAGAGAGATCACAGCCCCATACGGCTACGTTTTAAATGGCGAGCCGCAGATTGTGGAACTCGCCTATGCAGGACAGGAGGTCAGCGTGAGAGATACTGTGAATACTTCGTTTGTCAATGATTATCAGAGCATTGAAATAAGCCTTGAGAAGTTTATGGAACAGGATGAAGCTTTTGGAATCGGTATGAATTCCGAGTACAAAAATGTACGTTTCGGACTGTTTGCCGCAGAGGAAATCACGGCCGCAGACGGTAATGTAATTCCCGAAGATGGACTTATCGCAGAGGTTTCTCTTGATGAAAATATGAAGGCTGTTATAGCTGAAAAAGTGCCTTTTGCTAAATATTATGTTCAGGAAATCGCCACCGATGAGCACTATATTTTAAATGGTGAAAAGTACCTTGTAAGCTTCGAGTATCAGGGTCAGGAAATGACCACTGTGTACATTGACTGCGGACAGTTTAAGAATCTCCTCAAGCGTGGAACAGTCAAAGGAATCAAGGTAAACGAGGCTGACGAGCCGTTAGAAAACACTCTCTTCGGACTGTTTTCCAATGAAGAAACTGAGTTTGTTTCTGACAATGCGATCATGACTTCCGAGTCTGATTCTAAGGGTGAATTTGGCTTTGAAGAAGTACCTTTCGGCAGCTATATTGTGCGTGAAATTGCAGCTCCGGAGGGTTATGTTTTAAGTGATGAAAGCTACCCCGTAACTGTTTCGGAACACGAAGAAATTATCAATATTCGTACAGTTAACGAGAAGATCAGAGGCAATGTCACAGTCACAAAAATTGACGAGGAATACCCTGATAACAGACTTTCAGGCGCAGAATTTACAGTTTATTCCGATGAAAAATGCGAGTCTGAAATCGGCAAATTGTCAGAAACCGAAAAGGAAGTTTACATTATTGAAAACCTTGAATACGGCAAGCATTTCTTAAAGGAAACTGTTGCTCCCGATGGCTTTATTATCGATGAAAACGTGTACCCATTCAGCATTGAAAAGGACGGCGAAACCGTAGAAATTTCAAACACGGAAGTCGGAAAAGGATTCATAAATAAGCCTGAAAAAGGTAGTGTGGAGATCACTAAAACCGACGTTTCAACGGGTCAGCTTATACCTGACTGTGGCATCGAAATTCTTGACAAGGACGGCAATGTTGTCGTTCAGGGAAGAACAGATGACAATGGTATAGTGAAATTCGATACGCTCCGCGTGGGCGACTATTTCTACCGTGAATTCGACGCTCCCGATGGTTACATTTTAGATGAAAATTCGTATCCATTCACAATTAAAGAGAACGGTGAAATCGTGAAGTGCAGGATGACAAATACGAAAATCCCGCAGCAGACAACTCCGTACACCGGCGATAACGGCAGCGATATTTTGGCGTGGATCATGATCGGTCTGTCACTTGCGATAGGCTCTGTTTTGTTTATCTGTAGAAAGAGAAAAGGCGGTAAGAATGAAGAATAAAATAATTAAAATTTCGGCGGCTGTGGTTTCAGCCGCCCTCCTTTTAGGAGGCCTTTTTCTGCTGTTTCGTGATGACGTTCAGGTAAAAATTCAGGAAGAAAAAATTAAGCCTTTTGTTCCGGATTTTACACTTTTGGAGCTACCGGAAGATAGTAATTCAGAAGAAAACAGCACTGAAATACCATTTGAAGCGGAAGAAAAGCTGAAAGAACAGACTCAGGAATTGTGTACTAATATTGATAATTCTATCGGTTGGATCAACGTCCCCGAAACAAAAATAAACTATCCCGTGATGTACTCCGGCGATAATGATTTTTATCTTCACAGAGCTGTTGACGGCAGTTATTTAAGGGTGGGTTCGATATTTCTTGATTACCGTTGTAATTCCGATTTTACGAGCAGAATCAACATTCTGTACGGTCACAATATGAGCGACGGAAGTATGTTTGCGGACGTGATGAAGTTCATTGACAGCAGCTATTTTGATAGTCACAATTACGGCTGGCTGAGCACTCCGAATGCTGTGTATAAAATTGATTTTTTCTCAGTTTCACAGCCGGAAAATTATGATGATTTTTATGATGTGAATTCCGATATAAATTTATGGCTTGAGAGTCTGAGAGAAAACTCTTTTATCTGGAGAAATATCGGAATTTCCGAAGAAGATAGGTTTATTTCGCTGTCTACTTGCACCGGCTCTGAGGGCAGTTCAAGGACTGTTCTTACCGGAAAGTTATGCAAAATATGAAAGGAATTTTTGTATGAAAAAGAAAACATTAATAGCCTTAATTACCGCTGCTGTGACGAGCATTTTCGGTGGTCTGACAGCTTATGCAAGCGGAGATGTAGCAGGAGCTGTGGAAAGCACTTGGACTACGGCAAGAGCACAGGTCGTATCAGTCGTAAACAATGTGGTGTTTCCCGTGATAGACGTTATACTTGCAGTTTTGCTGTTTGTGAAGATAACACTCGCATACCTCGATTACCGCAAACACGGTCAGCTTGAATGGACGCCGATCGCTATCATTTTCGGCTGTCTGATCTTTTCTCTGACCTGTCCGCTGTACATCTGGAGCATAATCTGATAGGGGGTGGAAATGAATATGAAAACAAAAGTAATAGGTACAATTTTAGCAGCGATTATGCTTACAATGACAGCTTGCGGAACGATCAGTCCGCCGATTCAGAATGCCGTTACGGAAACTACTACTACAATCACAGAGACCATACACGACTCGGCTGACTCTTCGGAGGATGAAAAGATAAAAACAAATACATTTATTGCTGAATTTTTCGATTCAGGTATCAGCTTTGCAGATACGAGCAAATTGCTAACAGAAGTTATGAAAAGCTGTATCTTTGAATCGGAAACCGACAGTTCCAACGGTATTCAGAAAATATCTCTTAAGGGCAAGAACGGCGGTGGTGTTTTGAATGTGATGTGTATTGATCTGAGTAAAAGCAATCTTTCTTACGATATGGAATATATCCTTGAAAATTTCGGGGATTATTACTTCAGGCAGACTGCTTCTCAGATGAACGGTGTCACTGAGGACGATTTTGTGTCCGATTACAGAATGACAAGCAGCGTTGTATCAAAGGGAAAATATCAGCGTTATGCGTCAGTTCAGAAAACCGACGGTATGGTATCGCAGTTTGGATACACGGAGACCTATGCTGTGCTGGGTGAGAACAAGCTTACCGTTGTGTCTGGTGCTTTTCTCAGTACGGATATGATGGAAAGGCAGAGTTTTATGCAGCTTATGGTGAGGTTTGCAGAGAATGTGAAGTATTAAAGGCTGGTGGTTTTATGCCATATATCCCATTCACCGATGAAGAAAAACAGCTTGCCAACAGCGTAGATCTGGCAGAATACCTGCGTGTGCGAGGTGAAAAGCTTGAGCGTGCCGGACGTGAATACAAGCTGATTTACAGCGATGATTCGGGCAAACACGACAGTATAACAATTCGTGGATCAACATGGTTTGACCATAAAAATCAGACAGGCGGTGGAGCAATAAAGTTTATGCAGTATCACTACGGAATGGATTTTCCGACAGCAGTGCAGGAATTGTTGGGACAGAGAGTAACTTCTCTGTCCTCCGTTCCACTGAAATCCACTAAGCAGTCAGAAAAACAGAAAGATTTTAGACTGCCCGAAGCCAACGACAATATGCACAGGGTATTTGCATATCTCATCAAGCAGCGATTCATTGCACCGGAAGTCATTACTCACTTTGCAAAGCGGAAACTACTCTACGAGGACAAGGAACACCACAATGCTGTATTTGTGGGAGCTGACGAGAACGGAGTTCCCCGTCAGGCTCACAAGCGTGGGACGGCGACTTTCGGAAAATCGTTCCGTCAGACTGTCGAAGGTTCAGATACAAGATACAGCTTTGCACACTTTGGAGAATCGGAGAAACTATTTGTTTTTGAGGCACCGATAGATATGATGAGTTATCTGACTTTGCACCCCGAAAAATGGCAGGAACATTCATATATTGCTATGAACGGAGTGTATGAGAATGCTGTTTTAACTGCATTGAAAGGACATTCAAATCTGTCTGAAATCGTAATCTGCACCGACAATGATGTTGGCGGTATCGACTCTGCGGACAGGCTTAGTGACATTTTGAAAGAAAAAGGATATGCCGATATTAAGCGGATTCTGCCAATAAATAAAGATTGGAATGAGGATTTAAAACAGCTTAACGGTGCAGATTTTTTGCCGGCTGTTCCCCATAAAATCAAGGAGGGGTATCATTGTCAGGCTGAAAATTTGGAGTATCTGAAATGTCGTCCCGATAAGCTGAAATCGCAGATCTATGCGACCTTCAAAAATAATCAATACAGGTATCTGGCTGAGTATGCATTGGCAGGCTCGGCATTTTTTATTGCCGGAAAGAGCGAAAATGTGATGTTTGACAAGCTTAAGTGTAAGCTGAAATCAGATTACAGGTCGTATGCGGACAAGGGCAGAACGGCGCAAAAACAGCGTAATTTGAGCAATTCTGTGCAGGCTGTCATGCAGAATTTAAAGCAAACTGCCCGTACCCGTGAGCAATCAATTCAGACAGCAAAGTTGTTGTTTCAGCTTGCGGATAACGCTGTGAAAATGGAGGTGGAAGATGCGCTGTCACAGCCGATTCAGGAGCAGTCGGAGAAAATAGAATTTGTACAAAATTCAGAACCTTGTATGTAACTGAATTAAGGATTCAGCCGAGTAACTTCGGCTGACATATCCTCCGCCTCACAGCGCAATATCTTGAAGGATTAATACCAATAAATAAATTTAAAGCAGAAAGAAGAATATGAAGTTTGAATGAAAAACAGATGATTTTAATAGGTGTACTGACTGTAATCTTTATTGCATTTATTGTTCTTGTAAATTTACTTGACAACAAATCCTTAAATGGAATCAAATCCAAAAGAGTCGGAAATGGTCAGTATGGCGCGGCTCGTTGGGCAAGTAAACCAGAAATAAAAAAGGCTTTTGTTTCTCTGCCGTTCGAGCCTGAGAAATGGCGCAAGGGAAAGAATCTTCCGACTGTTCAGGGTACGATAATCGGATGCAGAGGAAACGGTAAAAATACTGTTGCCCTGATTGATAAAGGAGATGTGCATACGCTGATGATTGGTGCTGCAGGTGTCGGAAAGACTGCATATTTTTTGTATCCAAACTTAGAGTTTGCCTGTGCAAGCGGCATGAGTTTTATAAATACCGACTGCAAGGGCGACGTTGTCAGAAACTATGGAACTATCGCAAAAAAGTACTATGATTACAATGTTTCGGTGCTGGATTTGCGTAATCCCACACGTTCCGATGAAAATAATATTCTGCACCTTGTAAACAAATATATGGACTTATATCTTTACGACAAAAACAATCTTTCAGCAAAAGCAAAGGCTGAAAAGTATGCGAAAATCACAGCCAAAACCATAATCGACATTGGAGGCGGAAGTACAGAAAGCGGTGCAAACGCATATTTTTATGACGCGGCGGAGGGGCTTTTAGCTTCGGTAATTTTGCTGCTTGCGGAGTTCGGCGACAAAAACGAACGCCATATTGTGTCGGTTTTCAAGCTGATACAAGACTTGCTTGCGAAAGTGCAGCCGGATTCAAAAGCCAAATCCAAGACCTACTTTTCAGAACTTATGGAAAAACTTCCGCCGGAACACAAAGCAAAATGGCTTGCAGGAGCAGCCTTGAATACCTCCGAGCAGACAATGCTGTCGGTCATGAGTACGGCGTTGTCAAGGCTCAACAGCTTCCTTGATTCAGAACTTGAGCAGATGCTGTGCTTCGGCACGGCTATAGATGCAGAGAAATTCTGCAATGAAAAGTCGGCGATTTTTATTGTGCTTCCGGAGGAGGACGTGAGTAAATATTTCATGGTAAGTCTTCTAATTCAGCAACTGTACATGGAGATTCTGGTAATCGCCGATGAAAACGGCGGCAAGCTGAAAAACAGAGTTATGTTCTTCATGGATGAGATGGGCACTTTCCCCAAAATCGACGGTATAGAGGCGATGTTTTCCGCAGGACGTTCCCGTAAAATCAGTATTGTTGCAGTTATTCAGTCATTTGCACAGCTTGAACAGAAATATGGTAAGGAAGGTTCAGAGATAATCACGGACAACACGCAGCTTACCGTATTCGGCGGATTTGCACCTAATTCAAAGTCGGCAGAAGTGCTGTCCAAGTCTTTAGGAGAGCAGACTGTGTTGTCCGGTTCTGTGTCAAATGGCAGAGAAAAATCACAGTCATTGCAGATGATCGGCAGACCGTTAATGACAGTTGACGAGTTAAAATCAATGCCAAAGGGACAGTTTATCGTCATGAAAACGGGAGTACACCCCATGATATCAAAGCTTAAACTGTACTTCAAATGGGGCATTAAATTTGATGAAGAATATTGCCTGTCAGACAAGGCTGCAAGACCGGTTTCCTACAAGGATTGCGGCGAACTTATTCGTGATGTGAGTCTAAAATATCCTCAGAAAAAAGAAGTTTTTCAGCCGGAATTTGACGATGAGGAGCTTCCTAAAAAGAAAAATAATATCAGGACGAAAGGGTGAAGAAATTGATATTACCAAGAAGGATTTACGATCTGGGACTGTCTCACAAGGCAGTCTCAGTTTATTGTTATCTGGCAAATTGTGCGGATAGAAAAGGCGAATGTTTCCCGTCTGTCCGCAGGATCGCAGAGGACTTGAAAGTCTCGAAGGCAACGGTATTCAGAGCCTTTAATGAACTTGAAAAGAATGAACTTTTAGAACGCTTTCCACGTCATCATGTTCAGGGAGGCAGGCGAAGTTCGCTGTATAAAATCAAGGGAGAGATCGGGGTGAAGAAAAATGTTTGACTGGATAAGTGATGCAGTAGACTGGATTGGCGACGGAATTTCAAGCCTGTGGGATAACACAATAGGCAATGTTACCGACGCTGTCGGTGACTGGATATGGGAAACCATGTTTAAGTGGCTTTTCAATCTGATTTACGGCGCGGTGGCAGATCTGTTTGAATTTATAAACGGAACAACAAGTGATATATTTGAACTTTCATGGGTGCAGGCGTTTATATCGCTGTTTCACAGCCTTGCTTGGATGCTGTTTGTCTGCGGAATGATTGTGGCGGTATTCGATACGGCAATAGCTTATGAATCAGGGCAGGCAAATATAAAAGGAACTTGTTTAAACGTGCTGAAGGGATTTATGGCAGCGAGTCTGGCGACGGTCGTGCCACAGCGATTGTACTCGTTTTGCGTTGCCACGCAGGGTACGTTTACCCATGAACTGCTTGGTAATTTTATCGGTGATGTGTCGGATTCTGTGGCAGATTCGGGACTGAAAATCATAGTTGCACTTTCCTCCGATGTGTCGCTGTTCAGTCTGTTTTTCATAATTTTATTTGGGTACTGTACTGTAAAAGTTATATTTGCAAACATCAAAAGAGGCGGTATAATGCTTTGTCAGATAGCGGTTGGAAGTCTTTATTTATTTGGCGTTCCGAGAGGATATACAGACGGGTTTTACGGCTGGTGCAAGCAGGTAATTGCAACTTGTCTGACCGCTTTTTTGCAGACAACAATCCTGTATTTAGGACTTCTGACATATACCCAACACGCACTTTTAGCAGTGGGTATATGTTTGTCGGCAACGGAAGTGCCGAGGATTGCTCAGATGTTCGGACTGGATACAAGCGTGAGAGTGAATATGATGTCCGTCAGCCACACCGTTTCTATGGGTGCAAAGGCTGTTGGTATGATCAAAGGAAAGGCTTGATTTGAGTTTGACATTCAGCAGATTTTGGAGTATAATGAAGAAAATCTATTAAAGTGACAAATAGGGATTTGTTGAGGTGAATGGAATGCAAATAGAATATCAAAAATTGAGCGAAAAGGAACTGGATGTATTTATTGAAATTAGAATAAATCAATTAAGAGAAGAAGGTGCTAATGAAGATATCGATTTAAAACCTGCATTGATGGATTATTATATGCGTCATATGAAAGGTGGTACGTTTATTTCATGGATTGCTTTGGATGAAGGAAGAATTATTGGAACAAGCGGAATGTCTTTTGTAGAAAAACCACCATATTTTGGATGCCATAGTGGAAAGATTGGACTTTTATCCAGTATGTATACAAATCCAAGTTATAGGCGAATGGGAATTGCAAAAGAACTCTTAAATAGAGTAGTTGAAGAAGCAAGAAATTATGGTTGTGGCACAGTTCAAATTACTGCTTCTGATATGGGGGTAAAATTATATACAGCATATGGTTTTGTACACAATAATAATTTTATGCAATTTAAGCTTTGAGACAACTTCCAGTTTATTTTACAGTACAATAAAATATTTATGTAATTACAGTCAAGCAAACCGCTTGGCTGTTTTTATTTAAAATGGAGCGTGATAAAATGAAAACATATATCTACCCTGAAAATCTCAGGGCTACAGTGAAGCTGTGGTTCTGGAATGTGAGAGATTTTATAGTGATCTGCGGCGGAATAATTCTGTCGGTGATTGTGTTTGTAAACCTGTGGAACGTGCTGCCAATTGCGGCTACGGTCTGCTATAGTTTTCTCAGTTTGAGAGTTGACGACACTGCAATTATGGACTATATTTTTAACGCTGTGAAGTTTTTTGCGACTTCGCAGCAAGTTTATTCATGGAGGAACCAGCGTGACGCTGGACCCATGCCGCACATAAAAAAACTGTCAAAATGACAAAAAAATCTTGCGATGAAAATAAATTGTGGAGGAAGTTTTATATGGCAAAAAGAAGAAATAATGCCGTTCAGAGTCTTATCGGCTTTGAACGCTTTACTCGTTTCGGAGTGAAAATCGACAAGGCTGAGATAGCCTTTTTCTGCGTAGAACCGACCAATATTTCCGTGCTTTCAGCGGCAAATATCGACACAAAAATCCGTCATCTGATGACTCTTTTAAGTACAGTTCCCGACCTTGAAATTATTGCTTTGGATTCCTGTGAGTGTTTTGACAGCAACAAAATCTATGTGAAGAATCGTCTGCAAAATGAGCAGAACGAGGGAGTCAGGAAACTGTTGGAAGCAGATTATTCTTTTCTTGACGAGATTCAATCGGAGATGTCTTCGGCAAGGCAGTTTATGTTTGCGATACGCTTTCGCAGAGAAAAGGACGAGCAGATTTTTAACGTCATAAACCGTGTGGACAAAGCAATCACCGAGCATGGATTTGCAGCGAGAAGAATGTCAAAATCGGAGATAAAAAGAATGCTGGCGCTGTACTTCGGCACAAGTATTTCAGGTGAGGAAATTCCTGATATTGAAGGAGAAAATTACTTGGAGGTAAGTGAAAATGTTTAAGAAAAAAGAACTGTCTGCGGCACAGATCGAGGCTGTGGAAACAAAGGATTTTTTTGACAGGATCGTGCCAGGAATAATCAGATTTTACACCGATCATTACATCTGCGGCAACTTTTATAAGTCCTGCTGGGCGGTGACGGAGTATCCTCCCAACACCGAAGAAACCGCTATTTTGGCGCATTTAGCGGACAGAAACGGTGTGACCTTACGCATTTACAACCGCCTTGTGACCAGTATGGAGCAAAGAAAAATTGTTCAGCAGGCGATGAGAAAAAATCATATGATGACCACCACCAACGATGTTAATGAGAGCATCAAAGCACAAGACAATATAAACGATGTTGTGGAACTTCTGAGTGAACTCAGGCGCAACAAAGAAAATCTGCTGCACACGGCTGTTTTTATCGAATTGAAAGCGACATCCGAGGATAAATTAAAGGAACTGCAAGCGGATATTCAGATGGAGCTTACTCGTTCAAAAATCAGCGTTGACAGGCTTCTGCTTCGCCAAAAGGAAGGATTTTTGTCTGTACTTCCGACAGGAAATAATATGTTCGGAAGTCAGTTTGAGAGGGTACTTCCGGCATCAAGTGTGGCGAATCTCTATCCGCTAAATTACAGTGGAAAAACCGATAAAAACGGATTTTATCTTGGTCGTGACAAGTACGGCAGCAACGTTCTTGTGGACTTTGACAAGCGTACTGAGGACAAGACTAACAGCAATATTTTGATACTCGGCAACAGCGGTCAGGGAAAGTCGCACCTGATGAAACTGCTGCTTTGTAATCAGCGCGAAGCGGGAAAAAGTGTGTTGGTACTAGATCCGGAATCAGAATACTATGATCTCTGCTCTAATCTGGGTGGAACTTACATTGACATGATGTCGGGCGAGTTCATGATAAATCCTCTTGAACCAAAAGCATGGTCTGATGATAAAAAAGCAGATGATGACAGTCCCGAAGCATTCAGAAAAGTCACAAGATTGAGTCAGCACATCAGTTATTTAAAGGACTTTTTCAGAGCCTACAAGGACTTCAGCGACGCTGAAATCGACACCATAGAGATCATGCTGATGAAGCTGTACGCAAGATTTGACATCGATGATTCCACCGATTTTGACAGTTTGGAATCGGAAAGATATCCGATAATGAGCGATCTTTACGAACTCATTGAAAAGGAGTTCTTGTCATTCGACAACAGCAAAAAGCATTTGTACACAGAGGAAATTCTACAGAATATCTGTCTTGGACTGCACTCCATGTGTAAGGGCGCTGAGTCGAAATATTTCAACGGAAGAACCAATATCCGTGACGGAGAGTTTATCTGTTTTGGCGTAAAAGGTCTTATGGATACCAATAAAAGACTCAAGGATACGATGCTGTTCAACATTTTAAGTTATATGTCAAATCAGCTTTTGGGCAGAGGAAATACCGTTGCTGCGGTCGATGAACTCTACCTCTTTTTAACGAATATGACGGCTATTGAATACATCCGAAATGGCATGAAGCGTGTGCGTAAAAAGGAGTCCTCGTTTATATTGGCCTCGCAAAATCTCGAAGATTTTTTGCTGCCGGAGATCAAGGAATTTACAAAGCCTTTGTTCAGTATTCCTACGCATCACTTCCTGTTCAATCCCGGAAATATTTCGCCGGCGGACTTCATGGATACACTTCAGGTTGAGCAGTCGGAGTACGGCTTGATAAAGTATCCGGAGCGCGGAACTTGTCTGTACCGTTGCGGAAATGAACGCTATTTGTTACAGGTTCATGCGCCCGATTACAAGATGAAGCTGTTTGGAAAGGCGGGTGGAAGATAAAATGTCCACAGCAGTTGCGGCGGCTCTTAAGAAAATAGCCGCATTTATTCTCAGCGACAAGGAGCTTCGTGGCAAGGTTCTTGTTATAATCGGGAGCATAATTGCAGGACTTCTTGGACTTATGTGTCTGCCTGCGGTTGTGCTTGTGAGTCTTGAAAATATGGAAATAGAGCCTCCCGAAATAGACAAAAGTATGTTTAACGAAGCGGCTTTTATCGAAAATCTTAGCGATGAACAGCAGGCACAGCTTGTGAATTTACAGAATCAGGGACAGGCAATTGAGAGTGCTATGGTTAATGCAGATTGTAAGAATCAGACCATCAAAGCGCAGCTCATATACCTGTCTTTTTTTGAGTGTGTGCAGAATTTCAATGTGGATTCTTATGCGAATATTTTCAAAAATTCGCCTGATGACAAGGCTATTATCGACACCTTAAATTCAACTTACGGTTTGAAAATCGACTACAGCGAATTTATGAAAAGCTATACCTGGGTGATGAACGCCACCATAAACGGTTATATGTTTGAGGATTCCAAAAGTAAAAATGCTACCGACCTTGCAGCCTGGGCAGAGAATGCGTATATCTCAGGCTGGGGTTACAAGGACGGTGCTTTTGGCGACAGGGACGAGTCAGACAGGATAAGATATGTCGACGGCTCAGGCTTGATATTGGGGTATCTAAGATACGATTCGGAGCAGAAAATGTTCAACAGCGAGCCAAGCAGCTTCCATTTTACTTCCAAAGGCAGTCTTGATAAAATGCCCGATGAGGCAGGAAATATACTGTCAGACGGCACGAATTTCGGAGTTTATGTTGGGGGCGGCGAAGTGATTTTTGCATCTGAAGAATTGGGGTATGTTACGAAAGAAAAGGTCGCTGACGGGGCGTGGAATTCGTGGAGTTCAATCAGCGGAGCTGCGTATAACACGGACATTTCTTTTGAGGAATATGACGAAAAGAAAAAGAATAATCTGGGACTTGTGCAGTGGGCAATTCAGGCTCACGAGGCAGGCTGGGGATACATTTACGGCACTTACGGCAATGTCCTAACAGAAAATTTATTGCAGGACAGAGCCGCTGTTTTTGGCAGTGAAGTCACGGATTATATGGATTTCATTCGTCAGAATTGGATTGGCAAAAGGACAGCCGATTGCGTTGGACTGATAAAAGGTTACGGCTGGTATGATGCAGAATCAGGTGAAATCAAAGTTGGTTCTAACGGTATGATGGACGTTGGCGCAAATGCGATGTTCAGCAATGCGACCATGAAAGGTACGATAGATACGATTCCCGAAGTCCCCGGACTTGCCGTGTGGGTGGACGGTCACATCGGAATCTATATCGGAAACGGCGAGGTTATCGAAGCCATGAACACTCTCCGAGTGGTGACGAGAACTCAGCTTGCAGGGCGTGAATGGACGCACTGGCTTCAGATTCCGTACATCAGTTATGTAGAAAATATGGAGGAAGATAAATGAAAAAATCAATTACAGTAAGCATTAATTCCGAAAAATTATCCGCACTGGAAATGTATCTTGGACAGAAAAATCTGAATCTTTCCGACGAGCTTGAAAAGTATTCGGAGCAGCTTTATCAAAAATATGTGCCGTCCAACGTCCGTGAATTTATCGAACTGACGGCGGCTAAGAAACTGCCTCGCAAAGCCAAAAAAGACGTTACTACCGATTTTGAAAATCAGTTGGAGCAGTAACTCGCCACGGTTTGCTCCACGTTGCCCTGTACGGCGAGGTTGGACAATCGGTGGGATACGTTTGCCCTGAGAGCAGTCGGGGCAAATTTGGGGCAATTGTGACGGTGTTTGGAAATGGGAGGATTCGGGAGGATCAGAGGTGGGTTGAGGGAGATTTATTTCATTGCAAGTTAAAGTGTCGGGGTTGTGACCCCGACACAGCTACAGCGGACGGCAAAGCCGACCGCAATTTTACGAGATTTTTTGAATCTTGATCAAAGGGGTTGCAGATTCAGCCTTTTTCAGATTTAGGAGTTGTAATCGCAGAAAACTGCGTAAATACGGCAATTGTAAAGGAGTTGATGAGAAAAACATGAGTTTTCAGAATAAAGTGAAATTTCCGCTGTGGGCGTATCCCGAAACGCTGAAAGACGTGGAGGTTCATTACAAAAATGACAACTGCAAATCCCAGAGCGAGTTTATTGAGAAGGCGATAAAATTTTATATAGGTTATCTTGACGAAGAAAAAAACGTGAACTATATCTCCCCTATGATTACGGAAACGGTCAAGGCACAGATAAAAGGTACAGAACAAAGACTTGCACGTCTGATTTTTAAAGTCGCAGTCGAACTTGGAAAGCTGTCTCACATGACCGCCGCCATGAACGATGTTGACGATGAAACGCTGAAAAGCCTTCATGCGATGTGCGTTAACGAGGTCAGAAAAATTAATGGCATAATAGATTACGAGAATGCTGTGGAGTATCAAAAGGAGTGATTAAATGCCAAAAATTATTGTCACGAGTCGTTATTTGAAAAAGGGTTCGAAGAAGAATCTGAAAAATTATGTGAAGTATATTGCAACTCGTGAAGGAGCAATTCCGATGGTTAGCGAGCGTGAAAATTATGTTGGATATCTCGCAAATCGTCCCGGCGCTGTAAAGTTTAATACGCATGGTTTGTTTTCACAGACCAACGAACCTATCAATCTTGAAAAGGTCGCAAAAGAAATTGCCAATCATGGTGGAAATGTCTGGACTCACGTTGTTTCGCTTCGCAGGGACGATGCACAGAAAATGGGTTATGATAATCTGAAAGCATGGCGGGAGCTTGTTATCAGACAGATCCCGAGCATTGCAAAAAATCAAAAGATAGACTTGAAGAATCTTCGCTGGTACGCTGCATTTCATGATAAAGAAACCAATCCCCATGTTCATATTATCGTTTATTCGCAAAATGAGCGTGAGGGATTTTTAACGAATCATGGTATTGAAAAAATCCGCAGCGGATTTGCTAACGATATTTATACAGACGAACTTCATCACATCTACGAGCAGCAGACAGACTTGCGGAATCTCTTGAAAAAGGAATCAGAGCAGTTAATGAAACAGCTTGCAGAAAAGGTTTCTCAGAATAAAAACTTTGATGTGGAACTTATAAATCTTGTTGAAAAGCTGCACACTCAGCTTGTGGAATCAAAGGGAAAGAAAGAGTACGGTTATCTGAAATCCGATGTGAAGAAAACGGTTGACGAAATTTTTATGAGGCTTGCTGATAATGAATCTGTCAAAAAAATGTACGATCTCTGGTGTGAAATGGAGCAGCAGAAGCATGATGTTTATTCGTCTGCAAAAGTTCAGTTTCCAAATTTGGTTGATAACAAGGAATTCAGGGCTGTGAAAAATATAATAGTACAGACTGTATTGCAAATGGATTTTCAACAGCCTGAGATAAATGTGGAAATTCCCGAAATTGCAGATGAAAATACGGATCAATTTAAAAATGAGATGCTTGCGGATACCATATTTAGTTTGTTTGTAAATCTCAGCCGATGTATAGAAGATGACTATCATCACAAGTTCCAATCGGGAAGAAAGATGATTGACAGCAAGCTGAGAAAGATGATACAGCAAAAGCAACAGGCTCTCGGACAGAGACAGGAGCATACACAGGAACAGACATATTAAAAATACCAAAATACCAAAGGCGTATCAGATGATACGCCTTATTTTTCGTCAATTCCGCCAATTTGTAAAATTCAAGTGAAAAACAGCGTAAAATAGGTGATTTTTCAAAATATTATTACGAAAATCTGACGGCTGAAAAATTAAGCAGTAAGCCGAAGTCTGCTTACATATTTCTTTTTCATCTGCATGGAAGAATGAACATAGCGGTTGTGTGTTATACTTGCATCTGCATGACCGAGCAGTTCACTGAGAGTTTTCGGGTCAAATCCGTTTTCTATGCAAACAGTTGCATAGGTATGTCGAAGGAGATGAAAGTTGACATCTCTGATACCGCAAAGCTTCAAAACAGACTTAAAGCGATTCTGCATGGTCCTTGGCTCAGTCGGCTTGCAAGTTCCGGTGATGATATAAAAGTCATCATTCTTTCTTTTTTTCCTTAAAATTGCAAGTAAAAATTCAGGAATTGGAACAATGCGAATAGAACTTTTGCTTTTCGGAGAACCAATCACAACCTCGGATTTACCGTGCTTATTTATTCTTTGAACAGTTCGGCTAACCATGAGAGTACCATTATCAAAATCAATGTCACCCCACTTCAGACCGCACAGCTCTCCGATTCTAAGTCCAGTAAAAAGGCACAGCAGTACGGAAATATTTGTGCTATTTTGATTGTGGATCAGATAATTTTCAAGTCTTTTTCTTTCAAAACCGTTCAGCACATCTGTTTGCTTTTTTTCAATTTTGGGCATTGTAAAATGAGTTTCCTTGATTCCATATTCTCTTGCCGCATACGCTTCAATGCTACGATAAACAGTCATGATATCACGCACAGATTTTGCTGATAAGCCGCCGTTGCTATTAAGTCTGCCGCTGTTTAATTTGTAATGGATAAAGTCATTAAGTTTCTGCGTGGTCAGGTTAGACATATATTCACCCCCAAGAATCGGGATAATATGCTTTGAAACAATATTCTCATAGTTTGCGTAGCTGGATTCCTTTACCCTCAATTTTGCTGAAGAAAGCCATTGCTCTGCTGCATCGGCAACTGTTAACTTCATTGGTGAAACAGCACGATTCTGACGTACTGAATACATCTCTGACATCTTTTCCTTTACTTCTGCAAGAGTTCTTGCATACACGGATTTATATTTGATTTTTCCGTTATCCTGATAACCGACAGGCACACGTCCCTCGAACCGACCGTCCTTGCGCTTGTAAATATTACTTCCTCGTTTAGCCATAAAACTCCTCCGTTCTGACTGAAAAATGACGGTTTAAAAGCTTGAAAAAATGCTTTTCCGATCATATTTCACCCATGTTTTTTCAAAAAATTCTTTACATTTACAGAATTTATGATATAATAAGATTAAATTCACTGCAAATACCCGCCAAAACCGCCATCATTAATTGGCGGAATTGACGAAACATTCAACTTCCCTTTTTATTATATCATAACTCAGCAAAAACAAAATATACGGTTGTTTTTTTCTTAAACATATGATATTATTAATAAAAATGGAGGGTGAAATTGCTGTGTTAAAGATTGCGATAGTTGACGATGAATACGACCAGATTCAAAAAATAAATCAAGTTGTTTCGAGATTTTTTACTGAAAAGAAAATATCCATTTCCGTGGATTTGTTTACAAACGGGGAAGATCTGCTCAATGGCGCTACCCTATATGATATTATATTTCTCGATATTCAGATGACAGGAATAGACGGAATTGAAACAGGACAGCGTCTCCGTGTAAACAATAAAAATGCCGCCATGTTTTATATAACGTCTTATCAGGCCTATATTCAGAAAAGTATGACAATTCATCCATTTGCTTTTATTGTGAAACCTTTTACCGACGAAATCATTCGTAAAAACCTGGACGACTATTTGAAATACAAATATTATGATAAAAAGAAACAAAAAGAATTGTTTATGATAGATACCATTGATGACCGACATTTTAATGTAAATATGAATGAAATTATGTATTTCAGTTATAAAGGCGAGCGTATTACTGCAGTATTCATGAAGGATTCGTCATTTGAAATCAAAAACAGCTTAACGTCAATTTATGAAAAGCTGAATCATAATTATTTTGTAATTCCACACAGGAGCTTTATTGTCAATCTTCAGCACATCCATGAGATTGATGGAAAAAATAAAAATATTGTAATGAAAAATGGAGATTTAGTTTTTATAGCGCGTGGAAAATATAATGACATTATAAATTCACTTAGTAGATATATTGCTAACGAGGAGGTCTAATATGCAATTTGTTCTTGATTGTGTTACGACATTGTTAATTGCGATACTATGTTTCTTCATGCTTTTTCAGAAATACGAAATCAAGCGTGAAAAGCTGTTTATAAGAACAGCCACCCTTACAGGTATCATTGGAATAAAAATCATTAGCATACTGCTTCAGATAGCTCCCTTAAATTTATTTATGTGCTGGGTCATGTGCTTTTCAGTAATTATTTTGATGTACCGATGTAATTTACGAACAGCCCTCATTTATTCCCTTGTATACGATATGATAGTTCTTGTAACAGATGCATTTGGAGTTCTTTTTGTTTCGACATTTTATGGCAACACAATTACAGAAACCCTTGGTGCAACAGATCTTGTTTGGCATCATCATATCTGGAATTGGATAATGCAAATTTTTCTTTCTCGAATTACTGCTCTTGCCATACGAGAAAAAGATAATACTAATATTAAATGGTATGAGTTCATATTTTATATATTTTTATTCTTGTTTCAAATAGTTTTTTTCGCCAGTGTATCATCCGCAATTCAAAACTATATGAGTGGAAAGTTTTTAATATTCTTAATGCTTGGATTTATGATTTTGGATGTATGCATAATGATAATACTTAACAGAATTTCATCTGCCAGGGAATCGGAACAAAAATTATGCCTCATGCAGCAGCAGGAAAATCTTCAGCTTCAGATGTATCAAGAACTGCAGAAAAAGTACACAGAAACATGTAAAGTTGCACATGATATAAATCGCCATGTTTCCTCTTTGAAAGCGTTAATGGAAACAGACGACAGCGACGATAAAGCTAAAAAATATTTATCTGAGCTGACAGAAGAATCTAATCGTCTGTATCCCGCTATAAAAAATCAAAATCCAATGTTAGAGATAATTTTGAATACAACAAAGGCAAAATGTCTCAGTTATAATATTGAGTTCAGCATGAGCATTGAGGACTTTGCAATGCCGTTCATTTCGGATATGGATATGACAACGATTTTTTCAAATCTGTTGGATAACGCCATAGAAGCGTGCGTTGAAATTGCTAAATCCCGAAGAAAAATAAGAATGATCATGCGAGCGCAAATGGGATTGATAGTAATTAAGATTACAAATCCATGTGTGGATTTCAATATATCTGATATAAAATTGGGTCGCAGTACAAAAAAGAATCATTCGGGAATAGGATTATCTAATGTCAGAAAAGCTGTGGAAAAGTACGAAGGGATAATGAACATACAAAAAGAAAACAATATGTTTTGCGTTTCTATCACATTTGTAAACAAAACTTAACTACAAATTCATAAAATGCTGTGTTTTTAAGACACAGCATTTATTTTTTTAAATTTACCATTCAATGTCAAAAAATGACATTTCAGTGCAAAGATATTGCAGGCATAAGTGAAGTATGATATAGTGATTGCACAAGATCTTGTGAATAAAATACAGGAGGTTTATTACCATGAAAGAAACAAAGACAAAAAAGAAGGCGTTAACAGGTGCAGCTAAAATTGCAAAGAAGAGCGCTTTTATCTTCGGTGATCTGTACTGTGGTTGGTGGGATTATCAGCCCAAGAAGCCGATGGCAGTAAAGAAACAGCATAAATCCTGATGCTTGAACGATTATCGAAGAAGTTTGTATGTAGGTTAATACGTACTGGAATTATTTCCGAAACAGATGCAGACGTGTATATGTACGGCTTTTTCCAGTTAGTGATGATGCTTCTGAATATCGCAACAACGATTGTTTTAGGAGTCTTATTTAAACTTTTGCTTCCCTGCATACTGCTAAATATATCATACATTGCAATAAGAACAAGCGCCGGAGGGCATCACGCTGGCAGTCCCATTAGGTGCTATGTAAATTCTACGATAATTATCTCTGTTTTGCTTGCGATAATCAAATGGATTCCGTTTCAACGAGCTGTATCCGTTGCAATACTTGGAGCGGCAAGTATATTCATATGGATTACAGCTCCGGTTGAAACTGATAACAATCAATTAGATAAAACGGAAAGATTTGTACATCGCAGACGTACAAGATCAATTCTGATAATTGAAATTGTCTCTTTTGGAATATGTATGATCTTAAGGAAAAAACAAGTATGCAACATAATTGCTTTGGGAATATTTACCGAATCTGTAATGCTTTTAGCAGGAATGTTGCAATTTTTAAAAAATGGAAAAAATAAGGAGGAATTTTATGAGTAAAAAACTCAGCCGAATATTAGCCGGAACGCTGTCCGCAGTATTTGTCGGTCAAGTGCTGGTCTACGGTGATGGAACATCACAGGGGCTGCTCCATGCCGAGACGATAGCGTCGGCGATTGATGCGAGAGAAGCGGCAAAAAATGAAAAACAGCTTGCCAAAGAGTTTGAAGAAGCCGCCAAGGATCTTGGCAAAGTGGATTACTTTGAATTGCCCGAAGCTGTTGAGCAAAGTATTATGGCATACAGTGCGAGATCATCGGGCGAATCCGAATTTGCATGGGATTATACGGCAAAGTCACTTATTACGGAATATGCCGGGCAGACGAATATAAACTCTGTTTCGGAATTAATTGTAACAGGTAAAGTTTGTAAAGGCACGGTAAATGGTTACGCTGCAAGCGATAGTACTCCGATTTATGTACGTATTTTCAACGGAAGCTGGAAGGAAATCGCATATCAGAAAGTAAACGACGACGGTGAGTATTGCGTAGTCGCTGATGGTTCAGATGTTTACCACATTAAGTTTGAGTGCGATGGCTATCTTCCGTTTTACCTCAAGGATTTCGGAACAGGATCATATACTGTAGGTTCAGGAGATTCTTTGGATACCGTAACTCTCATTCCGGGTGACACAACATGGAACGAGAAGGATAATAATCAATGGAGCGACGACGTTCTCAATGCAGCCGATTCTGAGTATGTTAAAAGCTGTCTTGGAGCGACCCGTGGAGACAGCGATTTTAATCCAAGCATGGACGCAGACGGCGATAATGTGATAAGCCAGGAGGATCTTGATAAATTCTGCGAATTTTATGAAGAACTCCGAGAAAACAATGAGGAGATACTTTTATCTAACTTTATACAAAATTTAGATATTAACCTCGATGGCGTAATCAACGACACAGATTATAGCATTCTTTCTAAAATTGTTGAAAATGGCAGTAATCCAGACGGATATAGATTGCCTGATCTTGCTGATCAAAATGGAGTTTTTGATCAAAACGATCTTGATGTTTTCAAAATGTATCTTGATGACGCAAGAGTATATCGCTCTGATGTTTTCATTTATAATCATGAAATGACAGGCGATATATATGTTAATGCAAGCGATTTTGACGATGGAATCAACAAAATTAATGCAGATGCACAGAAACATGGTAGATCGAATAATTACTATGAATACATGGATAAAAATAACGACGGAACAATCAATGACTTTGATTTTTCGTGGTTTTCAAAGGCATACGCAACATACGGTGATCTTGATTGGGATCATGCCTTTAAGAGAAACCTGAAAATGCTGTCAAGCGGAAAATTCCCTTACAGCTTCAATCTCCATGACACAAATCTTGACATGAACGGATGTGTTCTTTATGTTGCGGACTGTATGTCGTTTACAACAGATATGCCGCAGTTCTGGACAAATAACGGAGCTACGCTCGATATCAACGGCGGTCTGCTTATGGTTGAAAACAACCTTGTTTTCAGAACCGCATCCCCTGTCGGCTGGAGCGGTGCAACCGGTCAGCTTATGGATTTAAACAACGGTCAAGTTATTATCGGAAACGAATTTCAATCCGGTCAGGTAAATTGCTATGATGTTATTGAAATGACCAACGAAAATGATCTTCTTATGATCGGCGGCAATTGGAGATATGTCACAAGTCAGGATATGGATGGAAAATGGACAAACGGACAGCTCTGGTTCCTCGGACCAGAATGGGCAGTTAATGAAGATTCCGGTCCAAAATCTATTTATTCATCAGGAAAGCACACAATTTTCTTAGGATATGCAGGTGGCAAGCAGAATGTTTTATGGCATGATAATAAAGATTTTATAGACAATGAGGACGGTTCACTGGCAACAGACAGAACCTTTAATTTTGACAGTGTAAATGAATACGGCTGGTATGAGCATCTAATATTTATCAACCCGTTTACTCCCGAAAATTATTGGATTCGTCCTTGGTGGAGAACTTCCCACGGATATGATTACACTCTCTACCGCAAGGGTTGGGAAATCGGTGACGGAGTTCATATTGCTACGGGTAACTACTCAAAATCCTTCACGGATCTAAGCATAGCATCACCGGGTGTAAAGTCTGATTTTGTAAGAACCTACAACTCTATGAGCAATGAAGAAAGTTCCTTCGGTATCGGCTGGGATTTCAATATTGATGTCAGCAAAATCGTGATTCCTGCACAGGGTTACTATCAGGTAGTTCTTCCCGACGGCTCTAACACTACGTTTAAGGATAATGGAAATGGCGGCTTTGAGTGTCTGAACGCCCACAGCAAAATGACAAAGTCAGGCAATACATACACAATTACTAATGCCGCACAGTCACAGTATCATTTTAATTCTGACGGCGAACTTGATTGGGTCAAGGACGCAAATGGCAACAAGCTGACTATTTCATCAAAGTCAAATGATCAGAGAATCGTAACTGATTCCACAGGCAGAACTTACAAGATTTATTATAACGGAAACAGTGAGCATTCCCGTATCACCAAAATCGAAGATACATCTGCTGACAGAGTCGTAACTTACGAATACAACGGGGATTTTCAGCTTGTATCAGCTACAAGTGTCTCAGGCGGTACTGAAAAGTATGAATACGACGGAAACGGCAGACTCTGCAAGATAACAAACTGCTACAATGAAATGACCGATCAGATAGTTTACAACGACAACGGTTCTGTAAACTGGCTGACAAACTCCGCAGGCTTAAAGCAGGAATACACCTACGACAAGGCATTCAAGCAGACGGGTCTCAAGGAATATGATGGTGACAAGCTTGTAAAAACTTTCACTTACGATTATGATGAAAAATATGCAGTCAAGACTAACAAGGTTGAAACCGACGGTCAGACTTATGATGTTGACCAAATCACCTACAGTACTGATGAAAATGGCGAAAACAAGTATGATGAAATTGCTAAAAGCATGGACATCATGAGAAATACCACCGAGTATATACGTGATGCAAATGGTAACGTAATCAAAACTACAAACCCTGACGGCACATTCACTCTGGCAAGGTACAATGATAAAAATATGCCGCTGGTTCAGGTTGACGAGAGCAATAACGTGGTTATCAGCGAGTACGATGAATCAGGCGTGAACGTGATTAAGAAATATCAGAGCCTGCATACTGTTTCTAACGCTGCTGATCTTGTGAAAAATGATTTTGATCTTAGCAGCCTTGATTACACAGATTATGCAATGACTGTTTACACCTATTATCCGGCAAGTGAAACGGCAGAGATTGCGGGTCTTATCCGTACAATTACAGATGCCGAAGGGCATATAACTGAGTATACTTATGGTACTTCCGGCAACGCAAAGGGACTTCCGATTAAAAAGGTAATCAAGGACGGAAATACCGTTGTAAACTCAGTTGAGTATGAATACAACTCACAGCTTCAGGTATCGAAAGAAAAGACAAGCGTTGATATTTCCAGGAATATTTATGCTGTCAAAGAATATGAATACGATAAGTTCAATAACGTTACAAAAGTAAAGGATTTTGGCACAGGTTCAACTGCTGCTGTTACTATTTCAGAATATGACAAACTCAGCAGAAAGACTGCGGAATATACTCCGAATTTCTCAGCTGACAAGAGTCATGGAACGCTGACAACTTACTATCCAAGCGGTGCGGTAAAAACTCAGACTGACGCTCTTGGAAACGTGACATCTTTCACTTATGACGCATATGGCAAGACAATTGAAAAGACCAATCCCGACGGAACAGTCAACGGAGCTGAATATGACGGATTACAGCGTGAAAAAGCTACATATTTCCGAGTATCAAAGGATTATCCGAAGCAGATCCTTACTTCCACAGAATACAAATTTGAAAGTGGAAAACTGAGAACGATCAAGACAACTTACATCACTGCTGAAAAACAGGTTGTAACTGAAACTCTTGCTGATTTCAGAGGAAATACAGTTCAGGAAAAAACTAATGGTGAAATCAAGAGAACAAGTGTATATTACGCAAACGGACAGCTTAAAAATCAGACAGATGCCCTCGGAAATACTACAAAATATGAGTACAATTATCTGAACAAGCTTACAAAAACCATTGCGCCTTTTGACGAGCGTAATGCAGAGACTGTAAATGAATATGACAAAAACGGCAATGTTATCAAGGTTATTCAGAACATAGATGACGGCAAAAAAAGCATTACCCGGAATCAGTACAACGCAATGGGACTGCTTGAAAAGGTAACTCTCAGCGATGGTACTTTAAACGGCGGAAAGAATATCACAAAGTACTTTTACAACAATGCCGGTATTCAGACAAAAATGTACACAGGTATGTCATCTGAAAGCGATACTTCATATCTGACTACAAATTATGAGTATGACAGTTGGCTCAGACCTGTCAGAACAATCGACAGTACGGGCTACAATTCCGGCACGATCACATATGATCTTAATGGAAATGTTCTTACTTCAACCGACGCTAACGGCAATGTTACAACAAATACTTATGATGCACTGAACCGTGTACTTACTGCAAATACAGTCAACCCAAATGATTCTTCAAAGAACGTTTCAAAATCGTATCAGTATGATAAGATGGGCAGAACTGTAAGAACAACAGTAAATGACAAATCTACAACTTATTTGTACGATGATCTTGGACGTGTATATCAGGAAGAAGGATATAACTCATTCAAGGGCTATAAATACGCAGGAATTTCGCAGTATCCGATATATGAATGCTCAGGTATATTCCACAAGATCATTTACTATGAGAAGAACTATGAGTATGACGATGAAATGCGTGTTTCTTCGGTTCAGGAAAACGAGAATGACATTGTATCTTACACATACGACGCAAACGGAAACAAGAAGTCTGAAACCCTTGCAAACGGCGTAATTTCAACATATACCTACAACAAGGCGAACAGAATTACAAAGATTGAAAACAAAAAGGGCAATAGTAACATATCTGTCTACGAATATTCATATTATCTTGATGGTTCTGACGCTTGCAAAGTACGCAACGAAAATGGTATAATTGAAACGACATCATATGAGTATGACGGTCTGAAAAGATTGACAGAGGAATCTGTAAAGGTTGGAAACAGCACAGATACCTACGCATATGAGTATGACGATTACGGCAACCGTTCCAAGATGACGGCGACCGGTTCTGAAAATCATGTAACTGAGTACAGTTACAACAATGCTCAGGGCAAGTATACAGCTCTGCTCCAGAAGGAAACCAAAACTGTTGAAGATGATAATGCTCTCAAACTTCAGAATAATGTAAAACAGACGGTTTACACCTACGATGCAAATGGCAATCAGCTCACAAAGACTGCCGATGGTAAGACTGAAACAAATACATATGACGGCTTAAATCAGCTTATCGGCTTTACCGATGGTGAAACAACTGCAAGCTATACTTACGGTATCAGCGGTTTAAGAGACAGCAAGACTGTAAACGGTGTTACAACAACTCATATCTGGAGTGGCAGTCAGATCGTTGTAGACTATACAGCTCATTACACATCAACTGTTTACATTAGAGGAACAAGTCTTGCTGCTGCATTTGATTGGGATGAAGGCAGTAAGGGTGATAACAGATTCTACATTCAGAATGCTCATGGTGATGTTGTTAATCTTACAAATACTGATGGTGAAGTAACCAAGAAGTATACCTATGACGCTTTCGGTGTTGAGAAGAATATTGATGATTCAGATACGAATGCTTTCCGTTATTGTGGTGAGTATTATGATGCTGAAACGGGTACGATTTACCTTAGAGCGAGATACTACAATCCAAGTACGGGTAGATTTATCAGTAGAGATACTGTTGCTGGTAAGCTTGAAAATCCTTTAAGCCTTAATCTTTATAATTATTGTGCTAATAACCCTATTCTTTACTTTGATCCGAGTGGACATATTAAAATGCCAAAATGGGCGAAAAATACTTGGGATTTTATCAAAGGAACAGCAAAAGAAGTTCCATATTATGCTCTGGATGTCACTATGGGATTATCAAATGCTATAGATGAAAACTTGGCCTTTGGTGTTGGAAACAAAATAAGAGAAAATTTTGGTGTTGATGCGTACGAGCCATATGATCAAAGTTATTATAGCGGAGTATATAATGTAGGAGAAGCTGGCTCAGCTGTTGCAAATGCTTACATGTTGGCTACAGGAGTTGGAGGACTATCAGGCTCTTTAAAAAATATTACTCAAGCTTTTAAGGGTGGAAGTAAGATTATAGCAGGTGCCGATGGTGTTGCGGTTTTAACTTCTTCTGTAAGTTGGGGTAATGTTGCTGAGGGGATTATTGGTGTTGTTAGAAGCGGTGCATTATCTGGTTGGGCTTCAGGAAATATTGTGTATTCTAAATGGAGTGGAAGAGCAAAGAATAAACTAAAACCTGATCCTAATGCTACAGGTCCACATACGACATATAAAGTTGATCCGAATACAGGTGAGATAACAAATTATGTGGAGTGGGAACCAAATCCCCAAAATCCTTCTGGATTTGATGAAGCTAAACGATATGATGGAACTGGTGGTTCACACTATAATAAAGCAACAGGCACAGATGTTGATACACCACACGTACATGATCCCAAGGCTCCTGGTGGTGTAAGGTCTCCATATGACTGGGAAATTCCTAAGTAAAAGGGAAGTTAAAAATATGAATACACTAAAATGGTTAGAAAAGTGGTATAAATCGAATTGTAACGGCGACTGGGAACATTGTTATAATAACATAATAATAAAAACAATGGATAATCCTGGTTGGTTAGTTGATGTTAATTTGATTGAAACAATTTTGGAAGATAAGCCATTTAAAAAAATTCAAATTAATAATAATGATAATGATTGGATGACGTGTTTCGTTCAAGATGGAAAATTTAAAGGTAGAGGTGATTCAGAAAAATTAGAAAAAATTCTTGAAATTTTTAAGGAATGGGCAGAAAGTTAATTAGTAACAATCTCGAATTTTATATAAACGAAAAATGGTGAAATAGAAGAGTAGATTAAATCACGATAAACCTGTGATTTAACTAAGCAAAGAAGTTTGGAGTAGATATTCAATCAAGTATGACGCTTTCGGTGTTGAGAAGAATATTGATGATTCAGATACGAATGCT
>ENA-OUOY01000135-OUOY01000135.1-human-gut-metagenome-genome-assembly--contig:-NODE-135-length-60636-cov-14.628712_pt1 | contig 60636 bp, 54 predicted proteins | sample MGYA00237937_ERZ548767 | MGnify/ENA primary metagenome ERZ548767 (study PRJEB26490, sample SAMN05356887) | human gut metagenome | biome: terrestrial biome; feature: human-associated habitat; material... | reverse complement strand
TCCGGTGGACTGTTTTTTAAGAGGGAACGCCCTGCAAGGGAGGGCGTTCCCTTATAAATCTGTGCTTTTTAACTTTGGCTATAAAAACAGCCCCTTTTTAGGGGCTGTTTTTCTGTATGATTATATCTGAGCAGGATTTACGGATGCTGCTGCGTTATGCTCGATAAATGCGTCGTTCTTGACAACTTCAACATTTCGATAGCACTCCATACCTGTGCCGGCAGGAATAAGCTTACCGATAATAACGTTCTCCTTGAGTCCGAGGAGTCGGTCACTCTTGCCTCTGATCGCCGCGTCAGTAAGAGCCTTTGTGGTCTCCTGGAATGAAGCAGCCGAGAGGAAGCTGTCTGAGTTGGACGATGCCTTTGTGATACCCTGAAGAACAGGACTGGTCTTAACGAGCTGGAGATCGTACTCGCCTGCGTCAATTCTTGCCTGAATTTCGGCATTAACTGCCATGATCTCTCTGTCATCAACGAGAGTTCCGGGAAGCAGATAGCTGCTGCCTGTCTCCTCGACCTTGACCTTGCGGAGCATCTGGCGCACAATGATCTCGATATGCTTATCGTTGATATCAACACCCTGTAAACGGTAAACCTTCTGAACTTCGTTTATGATATAGTTCTGAACAGCCTTTGCGCCGAGAATGTTGAGAATATCAGCAGGATAGATATTACCCTCTGTGAGACGTGTACCCTTTTCGATAACCTCGCCTTCCTGAACGCGGATCTTGAGGTTGTAAGGAATCGGATAGTTGTCAAGCTCCTCGTTTGTATCTGTGGACATGATCCTGATAGTCTTTGTGGTCTTGACCTCGTCGATATGAACGCGGCCGCCGACCTTTGTGAGGATAGCTGCGCCCTTGGGACGTCTGCTCTCGAAAAGTTCCTCGACACGAGGAAGACCCTGTGTGATATCTTCCGCATCGGCAGAAGCAACGCCGCCGGTATGGAATGTTCTCATGGTAAGCTGTGTACCCGGCTCACCGATAGACTGAGCAGCGATAGTACCTACCGCCTCGCCGACTGCAACCGTGCTGTTGTTAGCAAGATTTACGCCGTAGCACTTAGCGCATACACCGATCTTTGACTTGCACTCAAGGACTGAGCGTATCTTGATCCTTTTAACGCCTGCGTCAACGATCTTCTTTGCATCAGCGTCGCCGATAAGCTTGTTGCGTGATACGATAAGTTCACCGGCCTCATCTCTGAGATCCTCTGCGAGGTATCTGCCGATGAGACGCTCTGAGAACGGCTCAACGACTTCGTTGCCGTTCTTGATCTCGTATACTTCGATTCCGTCGGTAGTTCCGCAGTCCTCCTCACGAATGATAACATCCTGTGAAACGTCAACAAGACGACGGGTAAGGTAACCCGAGTCAGCGGTACGGAGAGCGGTATCGGCGAGTCCCTTTCTTGCGCCTCGTGACGCGATAAAGTACTCCAAGATATTGAGTCCTTCACGGTAGTTAGCACGAATCGGGATCTCGATAACGGTACCTGATGTATTTGCGATAAGTCCACGCATACCTGCGAGCTGACGGATCTGTGAAATTGAACCACGGGCACCCGAGTCAGCCATCATCCAGATAGGATTGTAGCGGTCGAAGTTCTCCTTCAGCTTCTTTGTAACCTCATCGGTCGTGGCAGTCCAAAGTGAGATGATCTTCTTGGTCTTTTCCTGAGCGGAAATGTAACCGTACTCGTATTCCATTGTGATCTCCTCGACCTCAGCGTCAGCCTTAGCGAGGATATCCTTCTTCTGCGGTGGGATAGTAGCGTCACAAACAGCAACGGTAAGAGCTGCTCTTGTTGAATATTTGTATCCGAGAGCCTTGATACGGTCAAGAACCTCAGAAGTAGTTGTTGTGCCGTGTATCTTGATACAGCGCTCGATGATATCGGAGAGCTGCTTCTTGCCTACGAGGAACGCGATCTCAAGGTCGAACTGCTTGTCGGAATTTGTTCTGTCAACGTATCCGAGGTTCTGCGGGATATTCTCGTTGAAGATGAGTCTGCCGACTGTAGCGTCGATTATCTTGGAGACCTTCTTGTCGCCGAGATCCTTTGTGATCTTTACCTTGATATTTGCATGGAGCGAAACATCGTGCTCGTTGTAAGCCATGAGAGCCTCATTGACATCGCGGAACACCTTTCCCTCACCGGGTTCGCCCGGCTTATCCATAGTCAGGTAGTAAGAACCGAGTACCATATCCTGCGAAGGAACAGCAACAGGCTTACCGTCTGAAGGCTTGAGGAGGTTGTTTGCAGCAAGCATGAGGAAACGTGCTTCTGCCTGAGCCTCTGCCGAAAGCGGGAGGTGAACAGCCATCTGGTCGCCGTCGAAGTCAGCGTTGAACGCGGAGCATACGAGCGGGTGAAGCTTGATAGCACGACCCTCAACGAGGATAGGCTCGAATGCCTGAATACCAAGTCTGTGGAGCGTAGGAGCACGGTTGAGCATTACAGGGTGATCCTTGATAACGTCCTCAAGTGCGTCCCATACCTTATTGTCCGCACGGTCGATGAGTTTTCTTGCGCTCTTGATATTTGCAATCGCCTTTTTGTCAACGAGTCTTTTAAGAACGAAAGGCTTGAAGAGTTCGAGAGCCATTTCCTTAGGAAGACCGCACTGGTACATTTTAAGCTCAGGGCCTACAACGATAACCGAACGTCCCGAATAGTCAACACGCTTACCGAGAAGGTTCTGACGGAAACGTCCCTGCTTACCCTTGAGCATATCGGAGAGCGACTTGAGAGCACGGTTGTTCGGGCCTGTAACAGGTCTGCCGTGTCTGCCGTTGTCGATAAGAGCGTCAACAGCCTCCTGAAGCATTCTCTTTTCGTTTCTCACGATGATGTCAGGAGCATCGAGTTCAAGCATTCTTTTAAGACGGTTGTTTCTGTTGATAACACGTCTGTAGAGGTCGTTGAGGTCAGATGTTGCGTAACGTCCGCCGTCAAGCATTATCATAGGACGGAGATCGGGCGGAATAACGGGAACTGCATCGAGTATCATCCACTCAGGCTTATTGCCCGAAAGACGGAATGCCTCGATTATCTGGAGTCTCTTGAGGATCTTGACCTTCTTCTGACCTGCGGGAAGTCCCACGAGTTCAGCCTTGAGGTCGTCAGCTACTATTTCAATATTGTTGCGCCAGTCGATATCTTCAAGCTGCGCAAACTTGCGGCATTCTTCGCAGTCGCACTCTGTAGGCTTGTTAAAGCAGGTGATACGCTGTCCGTCAAATGCGACCTTGCCCATTTCAACAAGACGAGCCTTGTGAGTGTCATATCTTGCCGGATCGTACTCGTTGAGGAGCTTTTTGATAGCCTCAGCACCCATTTCAGCCTTGAAGTCGTCGCCGTACTTTTCGAGGTAGGAGTAATATTCTTTCTCGGAGAGGAGCTGCTTCTTCATAAGCTCGGTATTTCCGGGGTCTGTTACGATATATTTTGTGAAGTAGAGAACTTCTTCAAGTCTTTTCTGCGAAACCTCAAGCACCTGTCCGATACGGGAAGGAGTACCCTTGAAGTACCAGATGTGGGAAACAGGAGCAGCAAGTTCGATGTGACCCATTCTCTCTCGTCTTACTCTTGCTCTTGTGACCTCAACGCCGCAGCGGTCGCAGACCTTGCCCTTGAAGCGGATCTTCTTGAACTTACCGCAGTGGCACTCCCAGTCCTTTGTAGGTCCGAAGATCCTTTCGCAGAAAAGACCGTCTCTCTCAGGCTTCTGGGTTCTGTAATTTATGGTTTCGGGTCTTTCAACAACGCCGTAGGACCAGCTTCTGATCTGTTCGGGCGATGCAAGACCTATTTTAATTGAATCAAAAGTTGTAAATTCCATGCTACCTCCTGCACAAATAATACATATTGAGTAACGCGGCGCGCAGTTTTAAGGCTGCGCACTGCGAATTTGTCAGTTGCGAACGGGATATCAGTCCTCGTCAGAGGGATCGCCGAGATCAAAGCTGTCGAAAAGATCGCTGTCGCCGTCATCGCTGCCGAGATCGAGGTCATCGTCAAATGAGAACGCCTCTTCGCCGTCAGCGAGACCGAGATCGTCATCTTCGTCTCCTTCGGAACCGAATCCTGCGTCACCCAAATCGCTGTCGGTATAGTTGGTCGTGTCCGTGGTCTGCTCATCATCGAAGGAATCCTGCGTAACAATGCGGTCATCGTCATCGAAATTCTGCTTGAGGTCAATTTCATTCTGATTCTCGTCAAGAACGCGAACGTCAAGACAAAGCGACTGCATTTCCTTGATAAGAACCTTGAAGGACTCAGGAATGCCCGGAGTAGGAACATTCTGACCCTTGACAATAGCTTCATAGGTGTTTACTCTTCCGATAGTATCGTCAGACTTGACTGTAAGGATCTCCTGGAGAGTATATGCTGCACCGTAAGCCTCAAGTGCCCAAACTTCCATTTCTCCGAAACGCTGTCCGCCGAACTGAGCCTTACCGCCGAGCGGCTGCTGAGTTACGAGAGCGTACGGGCCAACGGAACGTGCATGGATCTTATCGTCAACGAGGTGGTGGAGCTTGAGGTAGTACATATATCCAACGGTTACGCGGTTATCGAACTTTTCACCTGTACGTCCATCGTAAAGGGTGAACTTACAGTCGTCCTTGAATTCAAGAGCGGCAGGGTTGATGACCTTATCCATTGTATTAAGCTCGAATATATCGTCCTTGTGCTCCTTAGCGTACTCATCAGCCTCGCGGAAGCACTCACGGATATCTTCTTCGTGTGCGCCGTCGAATACAGGGGTCATGATGTGCCAGCCAAGAGCCTTACAAGCCATGCCGAGGTGAACTTCAAGCACCTGTCCGATGTTCATTCGCGAAGGAACGCCGAGGGGGTTGAGCACGATATCGAGCGGAGTTCCGTCAGGAAGGAACGGCATATCCTCCTCGGGAAGGATCCTCGAAACGACACCCTTATTACCGTGACGACCTGCCATCTTATCGCCGACCGTGATCTTACGCTTCTGTGCAATGTAGCAGATAACGCGCATATTTACGCCTGCCGAAAGCTCATCGCAGTTTTCACGGGTGAATACCTTTACATCAACGATAACGCCCGAAGCTCCGTGCGGAACTTTAAGTGAGTTATCGCGGACTTCTCTTGCCTTTTCGCCGAAAATAGCGCGGAGAAGTCTCTCTTCCGCCGTAAGCTCGGTCTCGCCCTTGGGAGTAACCTTACCTACGAGGATATCGCCCGAGTTGACCTCGGAACCGATCCTTATGATACCGCTTTCATCGAGGTTTGCAAGAGCCTCCTCGCCGACATTCGGGATATCTCTTGTGATCTCCTCCGGACCGAGCTTGGTGTCGCGGCATTCTATTTCATATTCTTCAATGTGTACTGAGGTAAATACGTCCTCACGAACGAGACGCTCGTTAAGGAGAACAGCGTCCTCGTAGTTATAACCTTCCCATGTCATGAAGCCGATGAGAGCGTTCTTACCGAGTGAGATCTCACCCTCGGAAGTAGCAGGGCCGTCAGCCAGAACCTGACCCTTCTTGACTTCCTCGCCAACCTTGACGATAGGTCTCTGGTTTACGCAGGTACCCTGATTGGAGCGCTTGTATTTAATGAGGTCATACTTGTGCTCTATGCCAACGAGGTCGCGGAGAATTATCTTATCAGCGTCAACGTATGTTATAGTTCCGTTGAACTTGGAAACAACGCATACGCCCGAGTCAACTGCCGCCTTGTACTCCATACCTGTTCCGACGAACGGACGCTCGGTCTTGAGGAGCGGAACTGCCTGACGCTGCATATTAGAGCCCATGAGAGCACGGTTAGCGTCATCGTTTTCGAGGAACGGGATCATCGAAGTAGCGACGGAAACAACCATCTTAGGCGAAACGTCCATGAAATCTACCTTTTCTCGCTCGCACTCGAGAATGAGGTCGCGGTGACGTGCGTTAACTCTCGGACGCGCAAGCTTGCCGTCCTCCGTAAGAGGCTCATTCGCCTGAGCAACAACGTAGTTGTCCTCAACGTCAGCGGTCATGTAGACAACTTCATTGGTAACTACGCCTGTCTCCTTGTCAACCTTGCGGTAGGGAGCTTCAATAAAGCCGTATTCGTTTATTCTTGCGAAAGTAGCAAGGTAAGAGATAAGTCCGATATTCGGACCTTCAGGAGTCTCGATAGGACACATTCTGCCGTAGTGGCTGTAGTGAACGTCACGAACCTCGAATCCGGCACGGTCACGGGAAAGACCTCCGGGGCCGAGGGCGGAAAGACGTCTCTTATGTGTAAGTTCGGCAAGAGGGTTGTTCTGATCCATGAACTGTGAGAGCGGTGAGGAGCAGAAGAATTCCTTCATAGCCGAAGAAATAGGTCTTATATTAATGAGTGCCTGAGGAGTGAGGGTGTTGATATCCTGAGTCTGGATATTCATTCTCTCACGGATACCTCTTTCCATACGGGCATAGCCGATACGGAACTGGTTCTGGAGAAGCTCGCCGACAGAACGGATACGTCTGTTGCCGAGGTGGTCGATGTCGTCAACTGTGCCGACACCCTCGCAGAGGTTGATGAAGTAGCTGATCGTAGCAAAGATATCGTCAACGATGATGTGCTTGGGAACAAGCTCGTCAGCGCGCTTCTTTACATTTTCCTCAAGCTCGTCAGCGTCTGCGGAAGTCTCAAGGATCTCGCGGAGTACCTTGAAGGAGACCTTCTCGTTGATACCGTACTTTTCAGCATCAAAGTCAACATATCCCGAGATATCGACCATGCAGTTGCCGATGATCTTGGCTGTTCTCTCAACCATGCGGATAGCAGTCTCGCCGCGCTCGTTGGTGTAGTACTCCTTGGCTTCAACATTTACGAAAGCGTACTCAACGCCTGCCTGCTCGATCTCGCAAGCCTTGTCGTATGAAACTGTCTCGCCTGCTTCAGCCATGATCTCGCCTGTAAGAGGATTGATAACGGGCTGGTCAAGAATGTGACCTGCAAGGCGTGAAGCAATGCCGAGCTTCTTATTATACTTGTATCTTCCGAAGCGGCAGAGATCGTATCTCTTTGCATCGAAAAAGAGGTTGTTGAGGTGAGTTACAGCGCTCTCGACCGTAGGAGGCTCGCCCGGACGGAGCTTTTTGTAAACGTCGATAAGAGCTTCCTCGCGGTTCTTGGTCTGATCCTTCTGGAGAATGGTCTGCTTGAGGCGCTCGTCCTCGCCGAACATCTCGTAGATCTCCTCATCAGAACCAACGCCGAGTGCTCTGATAAATGTGGTTATCGGTATCTTTCTGTTCTTGTCGATACGGACATAAACGACATCGTTTGAGTCCATTTCGTACTCAAGCCATGCGCCGCGGTTAGGGATAACGGTGGTATTGAAAAGATCCTTACCTGTCTTATCCTTTTCAAATGCGTAGTAAACGCCCGGCGAACGAACGAGCTGTGAAACGATAACACGCTCGGCGCCGTTGATAACGAAAGTTCCGCTTTCTGTCATGAGCGGGAAGTCGCCCATGTAGATCTCGCTCTCGCTTACCGCGCCTGTTTCCTTGTTTGCAAGTGTAGCGGTAGCTCTCATGGCTACCTGATAAGTAGCACCTCTCGACTTACATTCTGCGAGCGAATATTTGGGGGTATCATCAAAACGATAGTCCTTGAAGTTGAGGACAAGATTTCCGTTATAATCGGTAATGGCAGTCATATCGCGGAAAACTTCGCGGAGTCCTTCTTCTCTGAACCACTGATAAGAGTTCTTCTGAACCTCGATGAGATTCGGCATTTCGAGGGGCTCGGTAATCTTACCGAAGCTCATTCTGATGTTTTTTCCCAACTGCTTAGGTGTTACATTCACCATAGGCGGAACCTCCTTATTTTTACACGCCCCACGAAAAACCGCAGGACAGGATTTACGGATTTATGACGCACGCGGCAAAGCGGTGCGATATGGAAATTTTCGGAAAACTATTGACAAGTCCGCTGTATTATGCTATAATATCTTGCAGAATAGCGATACTTTTCCATATTGATACATTATATTATTATAGTACGATTTATGGTCGGTGTCAAGAGGTTTTGGAAAGGTTTATCAAATGCGCCGAATTTTCAATCGAATATCGGCGCTTTTTTATTAAGTTTTCAGGAGTTTTGTTTTGAGAGGACGCACGCCTTATGTTTAAAGACGAAAATGCAGAAAAAATAATTGCCCGTCTCGGCGAAAAAGGCTTTGCGGCATACTATGTTGGCGGCTGTGTCCGTGACGGGATCATGGAACGCGATATCCACGATATCGACATTGCCGCAGCCTCTCTCCCCGATGAGACAATGCAGGTTTTCAAGGGCGAAACCATTATCCCCACAGGGCTGAAACACGGAACGGTCACAGTCGTGCTCGGCGGCAGTCAGTACGAGATCACGACCTTCCGCGCAGACGGCAGATATTCCGACAACCGTCACCCCGAGAGCGTTGAATTTGTCGGCAGGATAGAAAGTGACCTCTCACGGCGCGATTTCACCATAAACGCCATGGCAATGGACATTTCGGGGAATATCATTGACCCGTTCGGTGGAAAAGAAGATATTTCGCGAAAGCTGATACGCTGTGTCGGCGACCCGAAAAAGCGCTTTTCGGAGGACGCTCTCCGTATCCTCAGAGCCATGCGGTTCGCATCTCAGCTCGGGTTCGGCATCGAGGAAAACACCGCCGCCGCTATGCTGGAACTTCGTGGCGGTCTTGCAAATATATCCGCCGAGCGCATACGGGAAGAACTTGATAACCTTCTCTGCGGTGAAAACTGCGCCGACGTACTGCTGAGGTTCAAGGACATCATCGGGCAGATCATTCCTGAATTCAAGCGTTGTTTCGGCTTTCAGCAGCACTCGCGCTACCACAAATATGACGTATATGAGCATATAGTCCGCGCCGTTGAGGCTGCTCCGCGTGAAAGCCTCGTACTGCGCAGGACGATGTTTTTCCACGATATCGCCAAGCCGCTGGTATTCGCTCAGGACGAAAACGGCGAAGGTCACTTCAAGGGTCACGCTCAGCTTGGTGCAGAAATGACCGAGAAGATCATGGAGCGCCTGCGTTACGACAAAAAGACGATCAAACTCACCTGTGCGCTTATCGACCGCCACAGCGACACTATTTCGACCGAAAAGCAGATAAGACGACTCGCCGCAAAGCTCGGAAATGACGCGTTTTTTCTGCTTATGGAGGTAAAAAAGGCGGATAATCTCGCAAAAAACGAATTTACCTTTGCCGAAAATGCAAGCTTTGACCAATATGCCGACAGACTTCGCGAACTTATCGCAGAGGAAAGTTGTTTCAGCCTGCGTCAGCTTGCGGTAAACGGCAGAGATCTCATGCAGCTCGGCATTTACGGTCAGCAGATCGGCAAAATACTAAATACTCTGCTCGGTCTTGTCATAGACGGAGAACTCCGGAATGACAGGGAAAAGCTTATGGAAAGAGCAGCCAAGGAGGCAGAATTATGATTACAGGCAGAATACATTCAACAGAAAGTTTCGGTACGGTCGACGGCCCGGGAGTGCGCTTTGTGGTGTTCTTTCAAGGCTGTCCGCTCAGGTGCAAGTACTGCCACAACCCCGACACATGGGAGTTCGGTATCGGCACAGAACGCACCGTGGACGATATATTGCACGAATACGACTCATACAAGGAGTTCCTGAAATCGGGCGGGATCACAGCTACGGGCGGCGAACCGCTTGCTCAGCCCGAGTTCCTCAAGGAGCTTTTCAAAGCTGCTAAGGAAAAGGGAATACACACCTGTCTTGACACTTCGGCAGGAGTCTACAACCCCGACAGTCACGAAAAAATCGACGAAGCGCTCAAATACACCGACCTCGTTATGCTCGATATCAAGCACATCGACAGCGCCGCTCACAAGGAACTTACAGGTATCGGAAACGAGCGTGTTCTCGCATTCGCACAGCACCTCTGCGACCTCGGTATCCCGATGTGGGTGCGCCATGTAGTAGTTCCCGGAATCACGGACGATGAGAACGAGCTTTTCTCACTCGGAAAAAAACTCGCTGAATATAAAAATCTCAAGGCTCTTGATATCCTTCCATATCATGACATGGCAAAGCCAAAGTACGAAAATCTCGGTATCCCCTACCCGCTCGGAGATACTCCTCCGCTTACAAAGCAGGAGGCTATCCGTGCAAAGGAGATAGTTATACGCGGCATAAAGGAAGGACTGAAGAACGAATCGGCAAACAGTTGACACAAGACGAAAGATAATGTATAAAAGCACGGTTTCGTGCCAAAATACAGATCCGGGTGTACAGGTATGCGGATTTTCAGCAAAATTCACACTTGACAAGCTGTCGGTGTTGTGTTATAATAATACGGTATCGTGTTGAGCGATACTATTATCCTTGCCCGCAGAAAGTTGTCGGGCATGATCCAGGAGGAGGTGTGCATAATGGCAAAGGTATCCGCTAAGTATGAAGTAATGGCTGTTTTCAGCCTCAAGAACGGTGAAGAGCCCATGAAGGAGCTCGTTCAGAAGTTCAAGGAGAGAATCGAGCGTCACGCCGAAGCTGTTGAAGTCAACGAGGATTGGGGAAAGCGTAAGCTTGCTTATCCTATCAACGACGAGACAGAGGGTTACTACGTGATCTATACTTTCAGCTCACAGCCCGATTACCCCGCTGAGCTTTCAAGACGTTTCAACATCACTGACGGCGTTCTTCGTTCGCTCGTAACAGTTATCGACTAATCTGCTTCATTATTTAAAGGAGAGTGTCACGATGAATAAAGTTATTTTGGTCGGCAGACTTACAGCAGACCCCGAGCTGAGACAGACTCCCAGCGGAGTTTCCTCATGCAGATTTACCGTTGCGGTAGACAGAAGATTTGCTGATAAGAATACAGGCGAGAGACAGGCTGATTTTATCAGCTGCACCGCTTGGAGACAGACTGCCGAGTTTGTATCACGTTATTTCAGTAAGGGTAGACTTATTGCTGTCGAGGGTTCGCTCCGCAACAATAACTATCAGGACAGAAATCACCCCGATGTTACCCACTACACCATGGACGTGCAGGTTGATAACGTTGAGTTTGTGGGCGGCAAGGGCGACAGCGGAAACGCAGGCGGCGGTTATCAGAATAACAACGGCTACAGCGCTCCACAGAATAATTACAATAACAACAATTATCAGGCTTCTCCGCAGCAGGCAGCAAATAATGACAGTATGTCCTACGGCAATCTGAGTGATTTTGAAGAGATCCTCAGCGACGGAGACGTTCCGTTCTAAACGTCAGAATTACTTTATATTTAAAGAACAGGAGGAATTGTCATGGAAAAGGAAAGAAATTCCCGTCCCTCGAAGAAGCCCCGCAAGAAGGTTTGTATGTTCTGCGCTGACAGAATCGAGAGAATTGATTATAAGGACATCGCTAAGCTCAGAAAGTGCATGACTGAGAGAGCTAAGATCCTTCCCAGACGTGTAACAGGTACTTGCGCTTTCCATCAGCGCGAACTTACTGTTGCTATCAAGAGAGCAAGACACATCGCTCTGCTCCCTTATGTAAGCGACTGATAAACGATAAATTAAGGGAGACATTTCTGTCTCCCTTTTATCATTCGATCGGCAAAGCCGCTATGTAGCTAAGCCGGCGAAACATTATACGGCATCAGATAAAGTTTCCGCCGACTCATGGGTTATCGGTTTGAGGTATCGTATGCGAGCTCTTCGTTCTTTCGGAAAAGAAGCGATATGCACCACACCGCAGAAATCGCCACGAGAATGTAGATAGTTCTGCTGAGGACGCTGTCTGCGCCGCCAAACAGCCACGCAACCAAGTCAAACTCGAATATACCGACCAAACCCCAGTTTACTCCTCCGATTATCAGAAGAATAAGAGCTATTTTGTCCCACATATTGAGAAACACCTCTTTATTCGGGATTTTTTAGGACGCCGCTGTGTGCGTCTGAATGTATTATTGCTTGATTTTATTATATTATTCATTTTTTCGGGAGCAAATTATGGAAAAGAAAACTTTAATGATACTGCTTGCAGTTCTCGCAGTCCTGCTTCTTATACTGTATCTTCTCGTCCATTTCAGCAAGGGCAGAAGAAAAGGCCGCGCAGCCGAGAGAAAAGTTGCCGGATTTTTGAAAAAACTCGGAAAAAAAGACAAGATCCGTATCATAAACAACGCTTATCTGCCGCTTTATCGGAAAGCCTGCGAGATCGACCACCTCGTTTTCGGACGTTTCGGAGTTCTCGTTATCGAGACAAAGGGGATTTCCGGCAGCATTTCGGGCAGCGGCAAGTATCTTGAGCACAGGATCGGCGCTCAGTCGCATAAGTTCTACAATCCGCAGTTTCAAAACAAGACCCATATCGACAATGTCGTCCATCACCTCAAAAAGGGCGGATTCAACAGAACACCCGTCGAGGGCGCTGTGGTTTTTGCAGCAAAGGACATCACCTTTCCGCAGGGACTCGGCGTTGACCTCAGAGGTCTTGAAAAGCTCTACAACTCCCTCCCCGACGCAGGCTGCAATCAGGACGTGCTGTACAACTATTTTGACGGTATCAGGATAAAAAGTCCGCTGAAAAAGCTTTTTGTGCGCATACGCAAAAAGAACGACTGACAACAAAAATGGGATACATCCCGAAGGACGTATCCCATTTGTTTTACCGTTTTTACTTTACGATGAACTTGTTGAGATCCTTGAGCAAGTCCTCAGCGTCATCTGTATGAGCATTGAGCTGAATCGGCTTTGACAGATCAAGGCTGAAAATACCCATGATGGACTTCGCATCGATTGCGTATCTTCCGGAAACGAGGTCGATATCGAAATCGTACTTCATAACGATATTAACGAACTCCTTAACGTCGTTGATTGCCTGAAGAAAAACTGTTGTCTTTGTCATAATTATTACCTCCCGTTTCATGTCTATGAAAGTGTGTGTTGTTTTTTCTTGTTTATTTCTTTTTCTGCGGCTTTCCTTTCCGCAACTATATAATAGCATTAATGAGGGGCTGTGTCAAGCCATTTTCATAATTTTTGGCAATTTGGCAAATATAAGGCCCTTCTGCTCCGCCGTTTTTATTCATAACGAATAACTATGTAAAATGCATAAAAACAGACAGTATATTTTGTGCATTTATTACATGACGTTTCTTGGAATATTTTGTGATAAACAGGTGAAATATGTATAAAGTATTTTTTATAACCTTTGGCTGCAAGGTGAATCAGTATGAAACCGATTCAATGCGTTCTGAATTTGTTTCACAAGGTTTCGTTGAAACCGATTCAGCCGATGATGCAGACATTATTATTATAAATTCCTGCACCGTTACAGGTTCGGGCGACAGCAAATCGCTGTATTCCGTGAGAAAAATGCGCAAGATCGCTCCTAACGCGATCATAGCGCTCACGGGCTGTCTGCCGCAGGCTGCTCCCGAAACAGCAGCGAAGATCCCCGAAGCCGACATTGTTGCTGGAACTAAGGACAGACGTAAGCTCCCGGAACTGGTGAGATCCGTCATCGCCGAGCGCAGGCATATCGTGGCGATAGATCAGTATGGAGCGCATGACGAATTCGAGCTGACGCGCTTCGAGGGTGCGCAGGACAAGACCCGCGCCTTCGTTAAAATTCAGGACGGCTGCAACCAGTTCTGTTCATACTGCATTATTCCCTACGCCCGCGGAAGGCTCCGCTCAAAGCCGATAGACGCGCTGAAAGACGAGGTTTCGCGGCTTGCGCAGTCGGGACGCAGGGAGATAGTTCTTGTGGGAATAAATCTCGCGTTTTACGGCGTGGAATTCGGGCTGAGGCTCGCTGATGCCGTTGAAGTCTGCTGTAAGACCGAGGGCATTGAACGCGTAAGGCTCGGATCACTCGAACCCGAAATTCTCTCCGATGAAGATCTGCGCCGTCTCGCGGCTCTGCCGGAACTGTGTCCGCAGTTTCACCTTTCGCTCCAGAGCGGGAGCGAGAACACCCTGAAAGCCATGAACCGCAAGTACACCGCCGCGGACTACTTCACCCTCACGCAGAAGATACGCGCCGCATTCCCGAACGCCTCGTTCACCACGGACATAATGGTCGGATTTCCGACCGAAACCGAGGAAGACTTCGCGGAGTCAATGCGGTTCGCGGAAAAAATAGGCTTTGCAAAAATACACGTTTTTCAGTACTCTCCCCGCACGGGAACTCCTGCCGCAAAAATGCCGCAGATCGCCGCATCCGTCAAGGCTGAACGTGCCGACAGAATGAAGGCTCTTGCGGACAGACTGCACTCAGCCCACCTTCAAAGCCTTGTCGGAAAAACCGTTGCCGTGCTCTTTGAAAGGGAAAATTCCACAGATTTCCACCGGGGATATGCGCCCGACTATACATTAATAAAAATTTCACGGAAAAATCCTCAAAAAAGTTTGCGTAATCAGATAATCCGTGTTATAATAGAAGAGAACCGCTCTGATTACTGTTTCGGCAGACTTGAAAGTGAAGCGGCTCAACAAGAATAAGTTCGCACTCCGCAATTGCTCCATATTTTCTGCGGATTGCCTGAAGGGAGTTATTTATGCCTGTTTTCAGAATCTATGTAGAGAAAAAGCCTGAATTTGCTGTTGAGGCACAGTCTGTTATGAGCGACGTTAAGACCGCGCTCCGCCTTGACCTCACAAACCTCAGGATACTTAACCGATATGATGCTGACAAGCTCAGCCGTGAGGACTTCTCAGCGGCTGTTAATACCGTTTTTTCCGAGCCTGCTGTTGACGTTGTTTACGACGAGCTTCCCGCTCTTGAGGAGGGAGACCGTATCTTCGCCGTAGAATATCTGCCCGGTCAGTTCGATCAGAGAGCCGACAGTTGCGAGCAGTGTATCCAGATCCTCCGTCAGGGCGAGAGATGCCGCGTCAAGAATGCGCGCGTTTATATCGTTTCAGGTGCACTCACTGACGAGGACTTTGACAAGCTCAAGTCATATATCATCAACCCCGTTGAAAGCCGCGAGGCTTCACTCGATACCGTAAAGACTCTCGATACAAATTACGATATCCCCACCACTGTCGAGGAGCTTGAAGGTTTCATCAACCTCAATGCGCTCGGACTTCACGCTTTTGTGGACAAGTTCGGTCTCGCTATGGACTACGATGATATCAAGTTCTGTCAGGATTATTTCCGCAACGAGGAAAAGCGCAATCCTACCATTACCGAGATCAGAATGATAGATACATACTGGTCTGACCACTGCCGTCACACTACATTCCTCACAAATGTTGAAAGTGTCGATATCAAGACTCCCTACATCAAGGACACTTATGATATGTACCTGAATGTCCGCGAGGAACTCGGCAGGACCGACAAGCCTGTCACACTCATGGATATCGGTACTCTTGCCGCTAAGAAGCTCAAGGCTGACGGACTTCTCCCCGACCTTGACGAGAGCGAGGAGATCAATGCCTGCTCCGTTAAGATAAAGGTCGATATCGACGGTCAGCTTGAGGACTGGATCCTCATGTTCAAGAACGAAACTCACAACCACCCGACCGAGATCGAGCCTTTCGGCGGTGCAGCTACCTGTCTCGGCGGCGCTATCCGCGATCCGCTGTCAGGACGTTCATATGTATACCAGGCTATGCGTGTGACCGGTGCGGCAAATCCGCTCGTTCCCGTTGAGGACACTATCAACGGAAAGCTCCCGCAGAGAAAGATAACTGTCGGCGCAGCTAACGGCTACAGTTCATACGGCAACCAGATAGGTCTGGCAACAGGTCACGTTGCCGAAGTTTACCACCCGGGTTATGTTGCAAAAAGAATGGAGATAGGCGCTGTTCTCGGAGCTGCTCCTGCAAGCAATATAAGACGTGAAGCTCCTGTTCCGGGCGATATCGTTGTTCTGCTCGGCGGCAAGACCGGCAGAGACGGCTGCGGCGGTGCAACAGGTTCTTCAAAGTCACACACTCTTGAATCGCTCGAAACCTGCGGTGCAGAAGTCCAGAAGGGTAATCCGCCCGAGGAGAGAAAACTCCAGAGACTTTTCCGCAATCCCGATGTCACAAAGATGATAAAGCGCTGCAACGACTTCGGTGCAGGCGGAGTTTCCGTTGCTATCGGCGAGCTTACAGACGGTCTTGTCATTGACCTTAACGCTGTTCCAAAGAAGTACGATGGTCTTGACGGAACTGAGATAGCTATTTCCGAGTCTCAGGAAAGAATGGCAGTCGTTATCGCTCCCGAGGACGTTGACGCATTCATGGCCGAGGCTGCAAAGGAAAATCTCGAAGCTACTGTTGTTGCCGACGTTGTTGATGAACCCCGCCTCAAGATGAACTGGAACGGCAATACCATTGTTGACCTCTCGCGCGACTTCCTCAACTCAAACGGCGCACCCAAGTTCACCGATATCGAGGTTGAAGCTCCCGCAGAACGCGAAGCCGAGGAAGTTTCCGATACTGCCGACTCATGGACAGAGCTTATGTCAAACCTCAATGTCTGCTCACAGAAGGGTCTTATCGAGAAATTCGACTCCACTATCGGCGCAGGCACAGTACTCATGCCTTTCGGCGGCGTTTACCAGCTTTCGCCTTCTCAGGCTATGGCTGCAAAGATCCCCGTACTCAAGGGAGAGACAAATACCTGCTCGCTCATGGGCTGGGGCTATAATCCCGATATTTCCGAAAAGAGCCCGTATCACGGCGCAATGCTCGCTGTGATCGAATCGATTGCCAAGATAGTTGCAGCAGGCGGCACATATAAGAAGTGCTGGCTCACATTCCAGGAGTACTTTGAGAGAACTCAGAACGATCCCAAGCGCTGGGGCAAGCCTATGGCTGCTCTCCTCGGAGCATTCAAGGCCCAGCTCGAAATGGGCTGCGGCTCTATCGGCGGCAAGGACTCAATGTCCGGTACTTTCGAGAACATTGACGTTCCGCCCACACTTGTTTCATTTGCAGTTTCAACAGCTAACGCTGACAAGATAGTTTCGACCGAATTCAAGGGCACAGGCAGCGAAGTCATCATGATAACTCCTGAATACGACGAGAACGGTCTGCCGAAATTCGACAGCATCAAGGAATGCTTCGACAAGGTCGAGAAGATAATTTCCGACGGTCGCGCAAATGCGATCTGGACAAACGGCTACGGCGGCATTGCAGAGGGCATCGCAAAGATGTGCTTTGGCAACAAGATAGGCTTTGAATTCACTTCTCACCTTAGCGGCGAAGAACTTTTCCGCCCCTGCTACGGTGCTTTCATCATTGAGCTTAACGGTGCGGCTGCTGACGGCGAAAACGTTATCGGTAAGACTATCGAGGACTACAAGATACTCTGCCGCGACTACACAGTAAGCCTTGACAATCTCCAGCGCGTATGGGAGGCAAAGCTTGAGCCTGTATTCCCGTGCAGGATCAAGACAACAGACACTACACCCGAAACTTACTCAAACGCAAACAGGATACATCGTTCTGCTTCAATAAAGGTCGCTCAGCCGAGAGTACTCATTCCCGTATTCCCCGGAACTAACTGCGAATACGACACGGCAAGAGCTTTTGAACGCGCAGGCGCAAAGGCTGAGACGATCGTTATCAGAAATCTCTCCGCAAGCGCTATCGAGGAGTCGGTAAACGTATTCGAGAGAGCTATAAAGCAGTCTCAGATCATCATGCTCCCCGGCGGATTCAGCGGCGGTGACGAGCCTGAGGGAAGCGGAAAGTTCATTACCGCATTCTTCCGCAATGCAAAGATAAAGGACGCAGTTCACGACCTTCTTCAGAACCGTGACGGCCTTATGCTCGGTATCTGCAACGGTTTCCAGGCCCTTGTAAAGCTCGGTCTCGTACCGTTCGGTGAGATCATCGACATGGCTGATGATGCTCCTACACTTACATTCAACACGATCGCACGCCACCAGTCAATGATGGTCACAACGAGGATCGCTTCCAACAAGAGCCCGTGGCTCTACGGCTGCGAGGTCGGCGATATCCACACTATCCCGATATCTCACGGCGAGGGACGCTTTGTTGCTCCTGACAGGATAATCCAGCAGATGGCAAACAACGGTCAGATCGCTACACAGTACGTTGACCTTGACGGCAATCCGACAATGGATATACGCTACAACCCCAACACCTCAGTTGAGGCTATCGAGGGTATCACCTCACCTGACGGACGTGTCCTTGGTAAAATGGGTCACTCCGAGCGTATCGGCAGCTTTATCGGCAAGAATGTTCCCGGAAGCAAGGATCAGAAGATCTTTGAGAGCGGCGTAGCTTACTTCAAGTAATGATCAACACATAAAAAAATGCCCGACTGTAAAAAGTCGGGCTTTTATGTTAGAACCTGATTATTCGGGAACACCGGCGTTAAAGCGCTTCCTTGATAGCCGTCTTTGCCTTGGAAACTATCGTCTTGTCATTATCGTATGAGAGGACATTTGTCGCGTGGGAGATATCCACCCAGCGAATCTCGGCTATCTCGTCCTCCTGTGGGACAAAATCAACATTTTTTGCCTTTGCAAGGAAGTAAACAACGACCTTGGTGGTGTCCTTTTTGGGCGAATAGGTAACGGTTTCGCGGAATGTGGGGTCGATTATAACGTCTATCGAGGTTTCTTCCAGTATCTCACGATGAGCTGTTTCAACTTCCGTCTCGCCCTTTTCAACATGACCCTTGGGGAACGACCAGTGTCCGCTGTTGATATGCTTTATAAGCAGGATCTCTGTATTGCCATGGAATTTTCTGTATACAATCGCGCCGCATGATTTCTCGTGAAGCATAGCTTTTCCTTTCCTGCCCGCAGAGCGGACATAATGCCGACAAGCGCCTTTATAGCGCAGTCAAGATAAGTCTTTTTTATTATATCACATTTTCATTTATAAATCAAGAGCGGAATTATGCGGAAAAACCGCTTTTTCGCTGCCGTGCTTGGGCAGATTTTATAGTTTTGAGGCTTGACTAATGTTGCTTTTTGGTGTATAATATAATTTGTAAGATTGCAGCTATTGCTGTAAATTTTGATAAAAGGAGAAAATGCTATGAGAAACATCTTATTTGCAGCTTCCGAATGCGTTCCGTTTATAAAAACAGGCGGTCTTGCTGATGTTGTGGGCGCTCTCCCCCAGTATCTCGACAAGAGTCAGTTCGACGTAAGGGTGATCCTGCCGAACTACACCTGCATTCCCGAAAAATACAGAGCAGATTTCAAATACATAACTCACTTCTACATGGACTACGGCAAGCGCGCCGAGGCTGTCCACGTTGGTATCATGGAGTATGAATACAACGGCATAAAGTTCTATTTCGTTGACAACGAGTGGTACTTCAAGTGCGACTCGCCCTATTCCTCCGACCTCAAATGGGATATCGAGCGCTTTACCTACTTCTGCAAGGCTGTACTTGCCATAATGCCGGTAATCGGTTTCCGTCCCGACATTATCCATTGTCACGACTGGCAGGCATCACTCATTCCTGTTTTCCTCCACACGGCGTTTGCAACAAATCCGTTCTACAGCTCAACAAGAACTATCATGACTATCCACAATCTCAAGTTCCAGGGTGTGTGGGATATCGAGCACTTCAAGTACAATACCGCTCTGCCCGACTATATGTTCACCTCCGACAAGCTTGAGTTCCACAAAAACGCAAATATGCTCAAGGGCGGACTCGTTTACGCTGACTACATAACCACCGTAAGCGAAACATATGCCGAGGAGATTAAGTATCCGTTCTTCGGTGAACAGCTTGACGGACTTCTCCGTGCGCGTTCTGCATCTCTGCGCGGTATCCTCAACGGAATCGACTACAACGTTTTTGACCCGAACAAGGACGGCAGTATCTTTGCGGAGTACAACTCGGGCAACTTCAAGGAGAAGAAAGCTTACAACAAGGCAAAGCTTCAGGAGGAGCTCGGTCTGCCGGTTGACAGCAGCAAGTATATGATGGCTATCATATCGCGCCTTACCGACCAGAAGGGTCTTGATCTCGTAAGCTATGCAATGGAGCGTATCTGCGACGAGAACACACAGTTCGTCATCATCGGCACAGGCGACCCGAAGTACGAGAATATGTTCCGCCACTACCAGTGGAAGTATCCCGAGAGAGTTTCGGCAAATATCCTCTACTCGGATAAGCTCGCACACAAGCTCTACGCAGCGGCTGACGCTATGCTCATGCCCTCTCTGTTCGAGCCGTGCGGACTTACACAGCTCATCTCGCTGAGATACGGCACTATCCCGATAGTACGCGAAACAGGCGGCCTAAAGGACACCGTAAAGCCGTACAACGAGTATGACGGCTCCGGCACCGGTTTCTCGTTCGCAAACTACAACGGTGACGAAATGCTCGGCGTGATAAACTACTCCAAGAGCGTTTACTACGACCACCGCGGAGAATGGGACAAAATGGTCAAGCGCGGTATGGAGGCTGATTTCTCGTGGAACAGCTCCGCACGTCAGTACGAGGGTATGTACAACTGGATGCTCAGTTGGTGATATCAGAGTATGGCAGCACAGACTATAAAGGGCGCTGTATTCGACATGGACGGACTCATGATCGACACCGAAAAGCTCTATCTGCGGTTCTGGAAGGAATCGGCGAGGGATTTTGGGTACGATATGAAAGATGAGCACGTTTTCGCTATTAGAAGTATGGCGCGCAAGTACTCTATCCCAAAGCTGAAAAGCTTTTTCGGCGAGGATTTTCCCACAGAGGAAGTCCGCGCCCACCGCACAGAACTCATGAACCGATACATCGAGGAAAACGGATTTGACGTAAAAAAGGGACTTTTCGAGCTTCTCGACTATCTTAAAGCCACGGGCAGAAAAATGGCGGTCGCGACTGCGACTCCGCAGGAGCGGACGAAAAAGTATCTTAGCATGATCGGCGCTGACGGATATTTTTCCGCAATGATATGCGGCGATATGGTCAGCAGCGGCAAGCCTGACCCTGAGATTTACCTTACCGCAGCGAAAGAACTTGATCTGCCGCCGCAGGAGTGCGTGGCATTTGAGGACTCGCCAAACGGCATAAGGTCGGCATATTCGGCAGGCTGCAAAGCCATAATGATCCCCGACATGACCCAGCCCGAAAGCGATATCATGCCAATGCTCTCGGCAGTCTACACAAGCCTTGATGAGGCGATAGCATTTTTTGAAGGGAGCGGCAGATAATGAGCGTTTCCGAGATTTTTGAAATCCCCAAGTACTACTACTTTGAGAGCGGCAACGACTTCTCGGGCAGCAAGGACGACTTCTCATACAAGATCCACAACGGCGACACCCTTAAGTGCCTGACATGGCACGGCAGACTTTGTTCAATGAAAGCAACGATCGAAAACGAGGCTGAATTTGAACGCTCGCAGGAGGGTTTTGACGCCATGATAAAGTGGCTTGAGGAGAAATACAAGGAATAAAGGCATAAAATTACCGCCGTACACCAAATGTACGGCGGTTGTTTTTTATTCTTCTGAATTGCCCTGTTCCTGCTGTCCGGAATCTTCCGTCGGAGTCTCATCAGGAGCTTGTGTCGGAGCTTCCGTCGGAGGCTGTGTCGGGGCTTCTGTCGGCGGCTGCGTCGGAGCTTCTGTTGCAGGAGCTTCCGTCGTAGGAGCGGCAGTCGGCTCTGAGGTCACAGATTCTGTGGTTGCCGGCTCGGTAGCCGGATAGTCGTTTCCTTCGGGAATATAGTAGACCGTCAGCTTTTTGCCTTCCTTATTGCTGAAGTATGTGCCCGGAGTTATTATCTTTCCGTCAAGCTGGAGGTCAATGATAGTGTTAGGAGTTCCCGTAGCGGACTTCGATTCAATGAACTGATAGTTGAAGTCAGAGATTCCCGCCTGTTCAAGCTTGTTCTTGTACTGAGATACGGTAAGTCCCTTATAGTCGGGGATAAGAGCGGATTCGCTGCCCTTGCTGACCTTTATCTTTACGACAGTACCCTGAGATATCATGGTTCCGGCTTCGATACTCTGCTCATAGATCATGTCGTTGTCGTAGCCGTCCTTGTAGTCGTAGGTCGGGTCGATAGTAAAGTAATCAGACCACTTTTCCTTGGTAAGTTCGTAGAACTTTCCTACGAGGTTGGGCATTTCAATGTCAGCCTTAGCGGTAGTTTCCTCTGTCGGCTCGGTAGTTCCGTCAACAACGTTATCCGAAACAGACGAACGGCTGGAACTCTGTCCCGAATCATCGGCAGGATTGTAGAGTATCCTGAAGATCAGCACGGCAATTATCATAAGGATCGCCAGAAGCAGGATCCCGATTATGACCGGAACTTTTATGCGGTCAACGGTATTGACCTTTTCGTAGCGGTATTCTTCTTCCTCGTCATCGTCATATCCGTCATCATAGCCGTCATTATACTCACCGCGGTACATACCGTTATCGGGAGTCTGACGGTAATCGGGATAGATAGGCTGCTCGGGGATATAGTCGCGGCGTGTATCGTAGCTTTCACTGTAATTATCGGGAGCAGGTATCTCATCGGGTGCAGGCTCGTACCTTTCCTCGGCAGGCTGCTCAAAGAGTCTTGTGACAAGCTCGGTGATAGTCTGTATGCGGTCTCTGCCCGAGAGATTCATTCCCTCCATTATAACGCGCGAAACGTGCTGTGGGATGTGCGGGTCGAGCATTGACGGCTCGTGGAGGTCGTCATGTTTGAGACGGCTGAGCGAATCCACGGGCATACAGCCTGTGAGTGCACGGTAGAGCAGTGCGCACACGCCGTAGACATCAGTCCACGAACCCTGACGGCAACTACTGCTTGCGGAATACTGCTCGGGAGCAGCATATCCCTTGAAAAGCTCATACTCAAGACCCGCGTCGGCAGTTCTTACTGCGGAAACGCAGAAACCCGAGAGTTTCAACTCGCCCTTATCGGTAATATAGACCGTGTCGGGACTGATAGCGCGGTGGATTATTCCGGCATTATGCAGTATCCCGATAGTGGTAAAGAGCGGCGGAAAAAGCTTTGAAACCTGTTCCCAGCTTATCTCGCCTGCATTCTCCTTCAGGTAGCTGAGGAGCTTAACTCCGTCAATGTGCTCGAAAACGGTATAGGTGGTGTTGTTTTCGGCAAACATATCGAGGACATTGTTTATACAGGTATTGTTTCTCAGTCTTGCAAGTGACTGACCAAGCTCGGTATACTCGGCCATAAATGCCTTGTATTTTGCGAGATTATTGTAATTAACGCTGATTATCGGCTTATTTTTGACACGCGTGCAGAGATTTATGGGCATATATTCCCTAATGAGGACTCTGCGTTCAGCGGAGATATCATAACCTTCGTAGGTAGCTCCGTCTCCGTTGCACTCAAGAAGAACGCCGAAAAGATACTTATCGCGAAGAATAGTACCGGGGGCGATATACATGGGATCATACGGAGTCCTGTCGTCATAGCCGCAATGCGGACAGACATGATACTGGGCATCGTACTGCTCCATGCATTTATAGCAGATCTTACGCTCTCCCAAAGCTGTTCCTCCTTTTCAGAAAATGATTTTATGCGCCAAAGTGCATAATCGAGGCGGTGGCGCACAAAGAGATGGCGCATATGCTCCGTCAGACCATAACGCTTTGTACGGCGTGCCTCAGAACCTGTATGCCCAAAGCGATACGGCAAAATACCGCATTGCTATAGGAAAGATATGTGATACAAGTTCTTGGGTATCATAAATATTTTAGCAGTAATCGCCCGAAATGTCAACCTCTTACGCGGTCTTATTTCAGAATCTTATAAAATTGTATTTTTTCTGTAATATTTTCACCGTGATAATGCCGCGATTTGTAACCTTTTTCAGGCTCGGGAACGGCTTGACCGCCGCGCTTGACATTTCATGGGAATTAAAGTACAATGAATATGTAACTGCACCGAAAACGCGTGCAAAATACAATATGCTGTGCAGGGAGGTCTTTATGATTAAAGTAAGATCAAAAATGTTTGAGGAATCGGCAAAATCCCACGCTTCCTCCTCCATAGTGGCAACGATACTGCTCTTTATAATCGTATTTTTCATAATCTATCTGCTTGAGGGAATAATCCCGTCTATAGCCGCTTTAAAGCCTATGGCGGAGCGTTTCGAGGCTCTCGGCTATTTATCCGACACAAGCAAACTGACAGTTAAGGAGTCGATCAGGGTCGCCTCTGATATTTCGGGAGAGCCACGCATAATGCTCCCCTCGCTCTACTGCACGGTGTTCGGCACTCTCACGGCTATGTTCTACTGCCGAATGGTCGAAATGCGCCCCGTTCGCTCAATGGGAGCTGTCAAAAAGGGCGCGCTCAGAAGCTACCTCATCGGTATTGCCGTGGGTATCGTCCTCATGTCGGCAATAACTCTGCTGAGCGTGCTGTTCGGCGTTAATTCAATAGCCGTCCGCAGCGGCATAAACTTCGGCATGATCGCCCTTTACTTCGGGGGATTTCTCGTGCAGGGAATGAGCGAGGAATTTATCTTCCGCGGCTACCTCATGAACTCTGTCGGCGGAAAACACTCTGCCGCTCTCGCAGTAGGCATAAGTGCGCTCGCATTCGGACTTGCACACGCGGCAAATCCCGGGTTCAACGCTCTCGCTCTGCTTAATCTCGTACTCTTTGCGGTTTTCGCGTCACTTTATATGCTCAATTCCGATAATATCTGGGGAGTCTGCGCGATACACTCCATATGGAACTTCATGCAGGGAAACTTCTACGGAATAAGCGTCAGCGGAGCTGTCAATGCTGATTCATTCTTCATAACATCAGCCAAGTCCTCTCACGGCTTTCTGACGGGCGGAGAATTCGGTATCGAGGGCAGCATATTCACAACGCTGGTGCTCACCGCAGCAATTGCAGCGGTATTATATGCCATGATAAAAAACAAAAGGCTGTTCTCTCAGACAGAGAGCAGGGAAAAGGAGAATATCAATGAAAATAAATAAAATTATCGCTGTACCAGCGGCTGCGCTCGTGCTTACATCAGTCTGCACTTCTTGCGGAAAAAAGGACAATAAAGATCCATCTTCAAAGTCATCGGTGAAGGAATCTTCAAGTGAGGTCACTTCTGCAACAGAGGAGAAAACCACCGGATCGGACTCCGCAGACATCAACGACTATATTGACGAGGAAACTCCACAGCCTGCGCTATGGAAGGTCACAGATCCGGATTCGGGCAGCGAACTCTACATGATGGGAACTATTCACATCATAAGCGAGGACACCTTCCCGCTCCCCGACTACATCATGGACGTTTACAACAACTGTGACGGTGTGGCGGTCGAGTACGATATAAGCTCACTGCAAAGCGACTTCACCCAATATCAGGACTACCTCATGCAAATGGTATACATGGACGGAACTACCATAAAAGACCATATCTCCGCCGAAACCTACGAGAAAGCCTCTGATGCTTTGTCGCAGTTCACCTCAATGGCAAGCGCATTTGACGCGTATATGCCCGGAATGTGGCTCTCGCTCATCGAATCCTACTCGCTCATGAGCATAGACAATATGTCGGCAGACGGTGTCGACTCGCAGTTCATTTCACTCGCTCAGCAGGACGGCAAGGAAGTAGTGAGCATTGAAACTCTTGAAACACAGACGAACGCTCTGACGGGACTTTCCGATGAGCTTGCCGACTATATGCTCGCGGAAGCCGTTGATGATGCCGCAGATCCGGAGAGCCTTGCACAGGCATTCGCAGACCAGTACAATGCATGGGCAAGTGGCGATGTGGACGCGCTCGCGGAGGAAAGCGAAGAAGATGAACTGCCTGACGAACTCCTCGATGACTACGCGGATTACATGGATATAATGCTTTATGACCGCAACGAGGGTATGGCTCAGAAAGCCTCCGAATACCTCAAAAACGGCGATAATTACTTCTTTATGGTCGGCAGTATGCACTTTGCAGGCGACCGCGGTGTAGACGATCTGCTCGAAGATATGGGATACACTGTCGAAAAGATAAAATAAGGAGCTGTCTGTTTATCGTTCTTTTGCTTGACTTTAAGAGCTTTTGTATGGTATAATGTAATGTATGAATATTTTCGGAACGCCGTGGCGCTCCGATACAATACGGCTTGGCTGAATGCCGCTTAAATCAGCCAAATGAGCCCGCTTTCCGCGTACTCACAGATTGGAGTTATTATGAATCTCACCAACGCACCCATTATGCTTTCACAGGTGACCGATGCCACACAGACCTCGCTTTTCCCGTTCCCGTTCAAATTCCACCTTGTCTTTGCCTGCATCGCGTTCATTTTCTTCGCTTACAGATTCAAGAACGAAAAGAGACCGTACCAGCTTATTTTCGCTATCGCCATTCCGTTCTCGCTGATGATATGGCTCTCGGAAGTCAAGAGCTATTTCTACCTTATCGGCGCGATCGAGCTGCTCTTTATAATTGCTGCCGCAGTAACGGCTATTGTCTTTAAGCCCAAAAAGGAAGATAAAGCCGATACTCCTGCTGATGTATCGTCTGAGGGCGAAAACAGCACAGAAGAAGTTTCCGGCGACGATCCGGAGGAATAAGCCTTGAAGATCGCAGTTCTTGACTGGTACACAGTAAACATCGGCGGAGACATTCCCTCCTCACGCTTTGAGGAATTCGGGGAAGTCCGCGTTATCCCCATGACTACACCCGAGGAAACCGCCGCAAATATCGCAGACGCTGAGATCGTCCTGTGCAATAAGGTAATGATAACCAAAGAAGTTATCGATGCCTGCCCGAATATGCGCTATATCGGACTTTTTGCGACCGGATTCAACAACATTGACATTGAATACGCTGCAAAAAAGGGAATAACTGTATGCAACGCGGGTGAATACTCAACCAATGCCGTTGCACAGCAGGTTTTCGCCTACATACTCGATCACTGCAACCGTATCCGCGATTACGGCGCGGCTGTAAAGGACGGCGCATGGGAGCGCTCGCCCTCATTCTCATACTTTCCCATTCCTACAGCCGAGCTTGCAGGAAAAACGCTCTCGGTAGTAGGCTACGGTTCTATCGGCAGGAGAGCCGCTCACCTTGCCGACGCTTTCGGAATGAACGTGGTCGTTAGCACAAGAACGGCTCCGAAAAACTGCCCCTACGAGGTCACGGACATTCTCACGGCTGCCAAAAAGGCTGACTTTCTCACGTTCCACTGTCCCCTGACACCGCAGACAAAGGGACTGGTGAACCGCGATATCCTGTCGGTCATGAAGCCTTCCGCAGTTTTGATAAACACTTCCCGCGGCCCTGTTGTAAACGAGGCTGACCTTGCACAGGCACTCAACAGCGAAAAGATCGCCGCGGCTTATCTCGATGTTCTTGAAAAAGAACCCATGTCGCCCGATACTCCGCTCAAAACCGCGAAAAACTGCACTATAACGCCACACACGGCATGGGCAGCATACGAAACCAGAAGCCGCCTTGTGGACATTGTCTGCGCCAATATAAGAGCGTGGCTCGGCGGAAATCCACAGAACAAAGTAAACTGAAGGAAGTCAGATCATGAGAAACATTTCCGAAAAACAGCGAGTTGTCATAAAGCTCGGCACATCTACTCTTGCTCACAAAACGGGCAAACTCAACATAAGACGCATGAAAAATCTCGTGCAGGCAATTGCAGATCTCCACAATTCCGGCAAGGACGTTATCATTGTCTCGTCAGGCGCGCAGGGTCTTGGCACGGGAAAACTCGGGCTCCGCGAAAAGCCAACGGATATCCGTATGAAACAGGCTGTTGCAGCTATCGGTCAGTGCGAGCTTATGCACATCTACGACAATATGTTTGAGAAGTACAGCGTTACTGTTGCGCAGATCCTTCTCACAAAAATGATAATCGACAATGAGAGCCACTGTCAGAACTTCCGCAACACCGTTGAGAGCCTTTTGCAGCTTGGCGTTATCCCTATCATAAACGAAAATGACGCTATCGCTATCGAGGAACTTGAACTTGAGATCGGCGAGAACGATTCGCTTTCCGCCCTCGTTGCAACGCTCGCAGGTGCGGATCTGCTGCTTATTCTCTCGGATATCGACTGTCTCTACGATGACGACCCGAGGAGCAATCCGAATGCCAAGCCGATATACGTTGTTGACAAGATCACGCCTGAGATTGAACAGGCAGCAGGCGGTGCAGGAACTCATCTTGGCACAGGCGGAATGTCCACCAAGATAAACGCCGCTAAAATTGCCTGCGGCGCAGGGATCGACATGGTGATAATGAACGGTCACGACCCAGATCTGCTCTACGACCTCTTTGAGGATAAGGAGATCGGTACTATTTTCAAGGCTGACCGCAAATAATACATTAATAATTGAGGTGCAAAACATGAGCTATACACAGGAACTCGGCAAGAGAGCCAAAGCCGCAGAAGCTTTTATTTCCTCGGCTTCGACCATGCAGAAGAACAAGGCTCTTGCCGCTATTTCAAAGGCACTTATCGAAAACAGCAGTCTTATAATCGCCGAAAATGCAAAGGACATTGCTGCTGCAAAGGAAAACGGTATGTCGGAAGCCAAGCAGGATCGACTCATGCTTGACGCGAGCCGTATCGAGGGCATTGCAAAGGGCGTTGACCAGATAATCGCGCTCGGCGACCCTATCGGCGAGATAATAGGCGGCGGAAACCGTCCAAACGGTTTGCAGATCATCAAGACCCGAGTTCCGCTCGGAGTTATCGGCATTATCTTTGAGTCTCGCCCGAACGTTACCGTTGACGCAGCGGCTCTCTGTCTCAAAACGGGCAACGTTGTGATCCTCAAAGGCGGCAAAGAAGCGATAAATTCAAACATCTGCCTCGGCAAGATCATGCGTGAGGCTGTTGGATCCGCTGGTCTGCCTGCTGATATAATTCAGGTCGTAGAAAACACCGACCGCGAGACTACCAACGAACTTATGCGCCTTAACGGCTATGTTGACGTTATTATTCCGCGCGGAAGTGCAAATCTCATTCAGGCAGTTGTCCGCAACGCAACTGTTCCTGTTATCGAAACAGGCGCAGGAAACTGCCACGTTTACGTTGATGCTTCTGCCGACCTCGATATGGCTGTTGAGATCACCGACAATGCCAAAACTCAGCGTCCCTCCGTCTGCAACGCTATCGAAAGCCTACTTGTCCACAAGGACGTTGCCGAAAAGTTTCTGCCAATGATCGCGGAACGATTCAAGAGCCACAACGTGAAGATATACGGCTGTGACAGAACTATCGCAATTCTTGGCAGTTCCGTTGAAAAGGCTACTGAGACCGAATATGCGACAGAATTCAACGACTACATTATCGCTGTCAAGGTCGTTGACGATATTGACGAAGCTATCGCTCATATAAAAAAATACAGCACAAAGCACTCCGAGTGCATAGTTACAAGCTCACTTGAAAACGCGCGTAAATTCCAGACACAGGTCGATGCGGCGGCTGTTTATGTAAATGCTTCAACAAGATTTACTGACGGCGGAGAGTTCGGTTTCGGCGCGGAAATCGGTATTTCCACACAGAAACTCCACGCAAGAGGCCCTATGGGACTTGCTGAGCTTACAACGGTAAAATACCTTATCAACGGCAATGGTCAGGTAAGATAACCGCAAAAACTAACTAATACGGAGGTCGTAATGGCTATTAGAAAAGATATTGACGATATGCTGAACAGCTTGAAAAACAGCGGCGAAGCTCCGAAAACGGAGAGCGCAAAGGCTGCCGCTGCACAGCCTAAGCAGCGAAAGAGCATCTATGACGATATGTCGGTAGATGACCTGCTGAATGCTCTTACCGATACAAAGCAGCCTGAGCCTGTGGAAGTCCCCGAGGAAGAAGAAGTTCCGGTTATCGTCTCGTCAGTCATGCACACCGAGGCTTCAACACAGTCCACAAGGGTTTTCAGTGCGGCTGAAATTGCCGAAATGGAGGCAAAAGCGGCTGAAAAGGCTGAACCTGCCGCAGAGGAAAAGCCCGTACCGAAGAAAAAGAAAAAAATCGTCATTTCGGCGGAACTGCCCGACTATGAGGAGATACGCCGCCGTGACCTTGAAAAAGACAGGCTTGAACGCGAAGCTGCTGATAGAGCCGCCCGTGAGACTGAGGAAAAGGCTCGGCTTGAAGCCGAGAGAGCCGCTCGTGAAGCTGAGGAAAAGGCTCGACTTGAAGCCGAGAGAGTTGCCCGTGAGGCTGAGGAAAAGGCTCGACTTGAAGCCGAGAGAGTTGCTCGTGAGGCTGAGGAGAAGGCACGACTTGAAGCCGAGAGATCCGCTCGTGAAGCTGAGGAAAAGGCTCGACTTGAAGCCGAAAGAGTTGCCCGTGAGGCTGAGGAAAAAGCTCGACTTGAAGCCGAAAGAGTTGCCCGTGAGGCTGAGGAGAAGGCTCGACTTGAAGCCGAGAGAGCCGCTCGCGAGGCTGAGGAAAAAGCTCGACTTGAAGCCGAAAATACCGCTCATGAAGTAACTGCCGAGGAGGGATCCGACGAAGTTCACGGCGAGGAAATCGATGACAAAAGCGGAATTTTCTCCAAGATAAAGAACATTTTCTCCTCCGACAAGGAAGAACCCGAAGCTGATGGCGAAACCGACACAGAAGAAAATCCTGTTTCAGAACTTGCTGAGGAACTTTTCGGTAACATGAACAATGGGCTTGAAACGGCTGACGAAAGCGAACCGCCAACTGATCTCACGGAAACCGAGAGCGAAATTGCCACACCTCCGATTTTGGACGAAACCGCTGAGGACGATGACAGCACCGATTCCGTAGACAGCCTGCTTGACAATATCCGCGAAAATACGGCGGCGGCTATCGCTGATCTTGAAGCTCCTGCGGTCGAAAAGGAGGAGACTCCCGAAACACCTGCGGAAGTTCCCGAAGAACCTGCTAAAAAGCACAAAAGCCGCGTTACTTCGGCACTTGAGGGAATTCTCGATGAAAACCCCGATGAGATAATCAGCGAGCGCAGCGAAAAAACTGAGGACGATGTAAAAACTCCGAAAAAGCGCCATTTCAAAAAGAAACTTTATACTGTTCTCGGCGTGGTTTTCTCAATTTTTGCAGTTATCGGAATCGTTGCGACCGTCACAAAATGCGCAGGACTTCTCAAAAGCTTCACCTCGGGCGAAGTTAAAAAGGACAGTTTCACGCAGATGATATACCCTGCTGTTATCATGGATATCGAGTCATTCAACTCCCCCGAGGAGCTTACCTCGGAACAGGTGATAACCGCTACGCTCTGGTCAATCATCATGGACGACAGCAAGTCCTCAAAGTATGAAAGTTCGCTCGGCGATACGGTTTCAATTCCCGATGTTGATGTTGAAAAGTACGCTGTTGAGCTTTTTGGCGAGGATCTTCCGACTTTTGAACACTGCACAGTCGGCCCTGTTGAATCAAGATTCTACTACTCGGACGGAGCATACAATGTCCGCCTGCGACCGATCATTTTTACATATTCCCCCGAAATCAAGAGCATTGTCAAAAGCGGCAGCAACTACACTCTTACCGTTGATTACATTGACGAACTTCCCTCATGGATGGAAAAAAGCGTTGCAAAAACGGTCGAGTTTGGTCTGACTCAGAACGATGACGGCACTTTCTGCATAAAGTCAATGAAAATTTTATCTGTAAAGTCCTCCAATGCCCTGTAAAACAAACGGCTGCCAAATGGCAGCCGTTTTATTATATAGACAAAGCGCTTTGAAGTTATTTGCAGGGCTTTGCCCCACACCCCACCAAAGGCACTGCCTTTAGAATCCAAATATTATGGGCGCTCTGTATAGAGCGCCCTTAGTCTTTATTTAAGTGAAACCGCTTTTCTTGCGTTAACTGCAATGTTTTCAGCCGAGAGCCCAAACTCCTTGAGAAGATCAACCGCAGGGCCTGAGTGTCCGAACACGTCGTTTACGCCGACCTTGATAACGGGCACGGGACAGCACTCTGTTACTGCTTCCGCAACGGCTGAGCCAAGACCGCCGATGATACTGTGCTCCTCAGCAGTTACTATAACGCCGGTCTCCTTTGCGCACTTGCAGACAAGCTCCTTATCGAGAGGCTTTATCGTGTGGATATTTACTACTCTTGCGGAAATACCCTCAGCTGCAAGTACTTCTGCCGACTGGAGAGCCTCGTTTACCATGAGGCCTGTTGCCACGATCGTAACGTCACTTCCGTCACGGAGAACGATTCCCTTGCCAAGCTCGAACTTGTATGTTGCAGAATCGTTGATAACCGGAACTGCAAGACGTCCGAAACGCATATAAACCGGCCCGTTGAAGTCAAGAGCAGACTTTACAGCAGCCTTTGCCTCAACGTCATCAGCTGGGTTGATGATAGTCATGCCCGGAATAGTTCTCATAAGCGCGATATCCTCGTTGCACTGGTGAGTTGCACCGTCCTCGCCAACGGAAATTCCTGCGTGAGTTGCGCCGATCTTAACGTTGAGATGAGGATAGCCGATCGAGTTGCGGACAATTTCAAAAGCTCTGCCTGCCGCGAACATTGCAAATGTTGAGGCAAAGGGGATCTTTCCGCAGGCTGCGAGACCTGCCGCAACGCCCATCATGTTCGCCTCAGCAATGCCGCAGTCGAAAAAGCGGTCGGGGTGAGCCTTCTTGAAAATAACTGTCTTTGTAGCAGCAGCAAGGTCTGCATCGAGGACAACAAGATCCTTGTATTCATCGGCAAGGTCTCTCAAAGCCTCACCGTAGCTTTCTCTGGTAGCCTTTTTAATAACGTCTGCCATATCATTAGTCCTCCAATTCCTTTAACTGCGCGCTGAGCTCTGCCATTGCAAGGTCATACTGCTCCTTGTTGGGAGCTGTACCGTGCCAGCCGACCTGATTTTCCATGAATGAAACGCCTTTGCCCTTTACGGACTTCTGAATGATAGCAACGGGCTTGTCAGTAACCTTTTCGGCAGCCTCAAAAGCCCTGTCTATGCTGTCAAAATCATGAGCGTCCATTGTTATAACGTGCCAGCCGAATGCTGCAAACTTATCTGTGATAGGCTCGGGAGAGCATACCTCGGAGATCGGGCCGTCTATCTGGAGACCGTTGTTGTCAACTATCGCAACAAGGTTGGTGAGCTTCTTGTGAGCCGCAAACATTGCTGCCTCCCAGACCTGTCCTTCTTCTATTTCGCCGTCGCCGAGGATAGTGTATACCTTGTAGGACTTGCCGTCAAGCTTTCCTGCAAGAGCCATTCCGCAAGCTGCGGAGATTCCCTGTCCGAGCGAACCGCTTGACATATCAACGCCGGGAATTTGAATACAAGGGTGTCCCTGAAGAAGCGCACCGATATGGCGGAGCGATTTAAGTTCCTCCTCGGCAAAATATCCTTTCTGAGCAAGAACCGCATAGAGTGCAGGTGCTGTATGACCCTTTGAGAGCACAAATCTGTCTCTGTCGGGATCTTCGGGATTTGAAGCGTCAACGTTCATTTTATTGAAGTAAAGGTATGTCAGCGTATCGCTTATCGAGAGCGAGCCGCCCGGGTGACCCGACTTTGCGTTGTAGGTACCCTCGATTACGCCCATTCTTACTTTACAGGCGATCTTTTGCAGATCCTTTTTGATTTTTTCGTCCATGATAACCTCCGTTATAAAGTTATTTCCCTTTCCGAGCGGAAAGGACGGTGTATATAAACGGCATTCGCCGCATTAACCTTTTATTCCCCGACTGCTCCGCACCTTGCTATGATATCATCTATCAGCTCTGCGACAGCTCCGTCCTCGTTTGAATGCGAAAGAACGAGATCGGCAACACTTTTCACCGATTCTTCGGCATTTGCAGGACAAGCTCCCAGATCGGCAGCCTTTATCATCTCGATATCGTTGTCAAAGTCGCCGATCGAGACAAAAGTGAATCCCTCCATGCCGGGCAGCTTTCTGAACTCGCTCAGCGCCGAGCCTTTGCTGACTCCCTTGGGAAGCATTTCGTAAAACATCTCCGACGACTTCACGAAATCTACCGTGTCATAGCCTTTCTGCCGAACCAGAACCTGTATGTAATCCATGTCCTCGGGCGACATCGCAAACAGCACCTTGAGCCAGCCTCCCTCGGGAATTTCAGCAAGCTCGGTATAATTCGGAACTATATTGCACAGTTTCGTGTGAAGTTTCTGATAATCGTTGTTGCGGTACACATATGTACCTTCGACCTTGAGAACTTCTCCGCCAACGTCAGGCATAAGGTCAAGAATTTCCTGCGTTATGGCTCTTGCCTCACTTGGCAGCGGACAGGTATAGAGCGTTTTTCCGCTTGTAAAATCATGGATAGCCGCTCCATTATACATGATAACAGGGTATTTCAGCTCGATCATTGCACGATATTGCTCAAAAGACTGTATCGTGCGCCCCGTGGCTACCGTGAATCTTCCTCCGAGACGCGTAAAGCGCTCTATCGCTGCTCTGTCTACAGCCGTTATCTGCTTTTTTGAGTTTAGCAGAGTTCCGTCCATATCGCTCAGCAGCATTACTTTTGATATATCTTCAAACAAAATCTCACATCTTTTCCAGTTTTCTCAGAACCGCCTGAAAATACTCGGGCAGCTCGCTCGAAAACTCCATGTATTTTTTCGTTTTAGGGTGGATAAAGCCTACTTTTCGCGCATGGAGACACTGTCCGTCAAGACCCTTGTAAGGCTTTCCGTAAACATCATCGCCAAGCACGGGGTGTCCGAGATACGCAAGATGAACGCGGATCTGGTGAGTCCGTCCCGTTTCGAGCCTCAGCCGCAGATGAGCATAGCCGCCATACTGCTTTATCACCGAGTAGTGGGTGACCGCATTCCGCGAATTTTCGGTCGTTACGCACATTTTCTTGCGGTCGGTCTTGTGTCTGCCTATCGGCGCGTCGATCGTTCCCTCAGTCTCCTTGAAGTATCCGACCGCGACCGCTTCGTACTCGCGCGTAAAGCTGTGCACCTTTATCTGTTCCGCAAGTCCGAGGTGAGCCGCGTCATTTTTCGCAACTATCAGCAACCCGCTCGTGTTTTTATCGATCCTGTGGACGATTCCGGGACGGATCACGCCGTTGATTCCGGAAAGACTTTCGCCGCAGTGATACAGCAGCGCGTTTACGAGAGTTCCGTTGTGGTTTCCGTGAGCCGGGTGAACCACCATTCCTTTCGGCTTGTTGACCACGAGCAGATCGTCATCTTCGTACACGATATCAAGCGGAATATTTTCGGGCTGCGCATCGAGCGGCTGCGGGTCGGGGATCTCAACGGTCAGCTTTTCACCGCCTCGGAGTTTGCAGTTCTTCGCGATAGGTTTTCCGTCCGCGAGAACGCTCCCCTGTAGAATAAGGTTCTGGACTGCTGAACGCGTTAGCTGAGCAATATTATCCGAAATATACTTGTCAGCACGACTTCCGCTGTCCTCTTTCGCAGCAATAAGTTCAATTACTTCACTCATTGCCCGAACCCTCTTTTTCGGCTTCAGCCGCAGCAGCTTTCTTTGCCTTTTCGATTTTCGGATCTATGAAAATACCGTAGCAGATGAGCAGTACAAAGGCTGCTGTGACGCATATATCCGCAACGTTGAAAATCGCAAAATGGAACAGCTTTATCTCAAACATATCCACAACATAGGAAAAGCGAATACGGTCGATGAGGTTTCCAATTCCGCCGGCAATAAAGAGTGAAAGCGCTATATCAAGCAGTTTCGAGCGCTTGAATTCCTTGACGAGCAGAACCGCGCAACCGATGAGCACTATTGAGGTGAACCCTATCAGAAACCATTTCTGCCCCGACATACTGCCGAAGATAGCGCCGTCATTTTCGAGATATGTAAGGTCTATCACCTTGAAATCGCCAAAGTGTATGAAGTCAATACTGCCCTTGGGTCTGAGCGAATTTACCGCCCAGTATTTCACAGCCTGGTCAGCTCCTACGAGAGCCGTAATCATCACAATGAGAAAAACTGCCACATCAATATCCTTTCAACAAATACGCCTGCCGCCATCAAGACAGCAGGCAATATTATCCTAATTATAATCCAATTACTTCAGCACAGCGCTTGCAGAGAGTCGGGTGCTTTGCATTTGTTCCGACATACTTTGAATAGCACCAGCAGCGCTCGCACTTTTCGCCGTCTGCCTTTGCTACCTCAAATACGGTCTCGCCGTCTGCCTTTTCGACCTCAACTGCCGAAACAATGAGAATATCTGTCAGGCTGTCAGCAAATTCGCTGTAACGTGCGTAATCAGCCTCGCTGCTCTTGATGATGATCTTAGCCTCAAGAGACTTACCGATAGTCTTAGCGTTTCTTGCTTCTTCAAGAACCTTGTTCGAGGACTCGCGCGCAGCGTAGATGAAGTTCCACTTTTCAACGAATTCATCGCTGAACCCGATTCCGCTCTTTTCAGGCATCTGGTTGAGGAAAACGCTCTCCTTGTCATCAGCAGAGGTATGCGGCATGAACTGCCATATCTCCTCAGCCGTGAAGGAAATGATAGGAGCAGCAAGTCTTGCAACTGCGCTGAGAATGCGATACATAGCGGTCTGAGCCGAACGGCGGAGAACCGAGTCGCTCTTTTCGCAGTAGAGTCTGTCCTTGATGATGTCGAGGTAGAAATTCGACATATCAATTACGCAGAAGTTGTGGATAGCGTGGAATGCTACATGGAAATCAAATGCGTTGTAGCCCTCGTTTACCTTGTCAATGAGGGTATCAAGCTTCATGATAGCCCACTTGTCAAGCTCTGTAAGCTCGCTGTCGGAAACCATATCTGTATCGGGGTTGAATCCGCCAAGATTTCCGAGAATATATCTTGCAGTGTTTCTGATCTTCTTATAAGCGTCAGAAAGCTGGCTGAGGATAGGCTTGGAGATTCTGATATCGCTGTGGTAGTCCGAAGAAGCTACCCAGAGACGGAGGATATCCGCGCCGTACTGCTCGGTTATCTCGCTCGGGTCGATACCGTTGCCGAGCGACTTGTGCATGGTCTTGCCCTCGCCGTCAACTACCCAGCCGTGAGTGCAGACAGCCTTGTAAGGAGCCGAACCCTTGTAAACAACTGATGTGAGAAGCGATGACTGGAACCAGCCTCTGTACTGGTCAGCGCCCTCAAGGTAGAGATCAGCAGGCCATGTAAGGCTCGGGAAATCTTCTCCCTCCATAACTGCTGTGTGGGAAACACCGCTGTCGAACCAAACGTCCATGATATCGTATTCCTTGGTGAATTCGCCGCAGCCGCACTCGCACTTCACAGAAGCAGGAATGAACTCGGAAACCTCTCTTGTCCACCAAGCGTCTGAACCTTCCTTGCGGAAAAGGTCGGAAATCGCCTTGATAGTCTCGTCATTGCAGATAGGCTTGCCACATTCCTTACAGTAGATAACAGGTATCGGAACGCCCCATGTTCTCTGACGGGAAATGCACCAGTCGCTTCTGTCGCGAACCATGCCCTTGATCCTGTCCTCGCCCCACTCGGGAATCCACTTGACTGACTCGATAGCCTTGATCGCCTCGTCCTTGAATCCCTTTACCGAGCAGAACCACTGCTCTGTTGCTCTGTAGATGATCGGCTGGTGACATCTCCAGCAATGCGGATACTGGTGGACGATCTTCTGTGTAGCGAGCATTGCGCCGACTTCCGTGAGCTTTTCGGCAATAGCCTTATTAGCCTCGGTAGTATCCATGCCCTCGAACTCGCCTGCCTCGGCAGTCTGTCTGCCCTTTGCGTCAACGCATACGATGATTCCGATATCGTCGTAGTTCTTGCATACCTCAAAGTCCTCAACACCGTAGCCGGGAGCTGTATGTACGCAGCCTGTACCGCTTTCAAGAGTAACATGGTCGCCTACGATAATAGGTGACAGTCTGTCATAAAGCGGGTGTTTGGTCTTAATTCCCTCAAGTTCAGCACCTGTGAAAATGCCCTCTGTCGTGTAATCTGTAATGCCTGCTGTCTCCATAGTGGTGCGGACAAGCTCCTCAGCCATTACATAGTACTCATCGCCGACATGAACGAGAGTGTAGTTGTAGTCAGGGCCGAGACAGATAGCAAGGTTGCCGGGGATAGTCCATGTTGTGGTCGTCCAGATAACGAAGTAAACCTTTGAAAGGTCAAGACCCATTCCTGCGAAAATTCCCTTATCGTCTGTAACGTTGAACTTTACATAGATAGAGCGGCAGGGGTCGTTCTCGTACTCGATCTCAGCCTCGGCAAGAGCTGTATTACAGTCAGGGCACCAGTAAACCGGCTTGAGTCCCTTGTACATATAGCCGCGCTTTGCCATTTCGCCGAACACCTCGACCTGCTTTGCCTCGAAAGCCGGACGGAGCGTGAGATAGGGATAGTCGTAGTCGCCGAGAGAACCGAGTCTCTTGAACTGCTTCATCTGATTCTCAACGTGCTTCATAGCATAGTCGTGGCAGTGCTTTCTGAGGTCAACAGCAGGAATAGCTCCGTTCTCAACACCGATAGCCTTCATAGCTTTAAGCTCGATCGGAAGTCCGTGGGTATCCCAACCCGGAACGTAGGGGGCACAGAATCCGCTCATGTTCTTGTACTTGACAATGAAGTCCTTGAGAGTCTTATTAAGCGCGGTGCCGAGGTGGATCTCGCCGTTTGCATAGGGAGGGCCGTCATGGAGAATATACGAGGGCTTTCCCTTGTTCTTCTCTATCATCTTGTAATAGAGTCTTTCGTCTTCCCACTTCTGAAGCATCTCAGGCTCTCTCTTAGGCAGATTGCCTCTCATTGGGAAATCTGTTTTCGGTAAATTAAGGGTTGAATTGTAATCCTGTGCCATTTTTCTATGATTCCCTGCGGACTTGCGGGGAATCCTCCTTTCAAGGTATTTTATTGGTTATTCCGTGATTATTCCTCGTCCTGTCCGCCTTCGGCTGCTGCAACTGCTGCTGCGATCTCCTCGGCTGTCTCAGGCTCGTGACCTTCCTCGGTCTCCTCAAAGTTCTCAGGCATTGATGAGATCAGTTCAAGGTGGCTCTTATACATATCAAAAAGAGTCTTTTTGAAGTCAGCTACCTGCTGCTGAGCCTGAACAAGAGCGTCCTTTTCGCGGGCGATCTCCTGTCTGTTCTTTTCCATAGCGATCTCGTGCTGGCGAACAGCTTCGTCCTCAAGAGCGTCAGCCTTTTCCTTAGCCTCATCGAGTATCTTCTTAGCCTTTTCGTTAGCCTCGTCAATTACCTGATGACCCTGTCTCTGTGCTCCGAGAAGTGCGTCCTTGAGAGCGTCCTCGTCCTTCATGTATTCTCTTACCTTGTCGGCAAGTATCTGGATCTTGTTGTTTGCTTCTGCGCGCTCTCTTTCCATTTCGTCAAGCTCAGCCTCAAGCTGAGAGAGAAATTCGTCTATCTCCTCCTGCTTATAGCCGAATGCAGCTTTTTCAAATCTCTTATTTCTAACATCTTTTGAAGTAATCATTCTCATTCACCTCATATATATTTTTGCAGATTTATGTGTATACGGCCTTTTCTGGTCGAGCCGTCTATACCCCTCAGTACGAATCTTCCGCACCCTCTCACCGAGATGATATCACCCTCGGAAAGCTCGTGCGAAACCGATGAAACGGGGAAATGGTTGACCTCGACCCGTTCCGACCGTATGAGCACAGCCGCCTTTTCACGGCTGAGCTTTGCGGCGAGACTGACAATACAGTCAAGCCTGAGCGAAGCGACCGTCCCGCTCATGTCCCGAAATTCCTGCCTTACTTCCAGCTCAAACGGACGCGTATCCGATACCTTCACGCCGACCCTGCCGATCTTCGATACAGAACCGAGTATCGCTCCTGCGGCAGTTTCAGTGACAAAGACCTGCGCAATGCCTTCGTCAATAACAATATCGCCCACGACCTCACGTTTCAGCTTCTGCCCCATAAGGGAGCCGAGGAAATCCCTGTGCGTAAGGTCATCCTCTCTGCGGTAGGTAAAGGTAAGGCACTTCATCGGGAATTCTTCGAGGATGTACTCCTCGCAGTAATCCGGATATACGGCGAGCATTTTCCGTCTTGCGTCGGGAAATCCTCCCCACAGCCTGTACATCAGTCCGCCTGCATTTGCTCTGCACCACAGTTCCGACTGAGCACACTGCCGTTCATCGAGAAATCTGGAAAACACGGGGCAGCCGTTCTTCTCACAGCCACTTACCATGTCGCCCAGTCTCGCAATGAAAAGCTTATCCGTCTGTTCGTTCATCAGATGAACACGCCGTTGTTTTCAAGCTCGCCCACGAGATCCTCACCGATAAAGCCTACATTGTAGGGGGTGATGATGTAGGTGAGATTTGCAACGGGCTTGAGGCTTCCGCCGTTTGCGTAAGCTACGCCAACGAGGAAGTCGATTATTCTTCTCTTGTTCTCGGGAGAAGCTGTCTCAAGGTTGAGCACGACCGTCTTTTTAGCGATAAGGTGGTCAGCGATCTGCTTAGCGTCTGTGAAAGCAGAGGGCTTTACGAGAACTACCTGAAGCTGTGCTGTTGTCTGGATATTTACAACTTTATTTCTTCTTCCATTGCTGTTTCCAGAGTCGTTTGAAGTACTCTCGTCATTGTCGGAAGGCTGATAGCTGCGCTCGTGACGTACAGGTACATCATCCTGATCGAGATCGTCATCATCAGCAGAGAAGAAAAATTCCTTAATGTTTTCAAAAAGTTTCATTTTTTTACTCCATTCTCCGCATTTTATAGTTATTGCCCATTCGCCGTATGCGGAACGCCGTCAAGGGCTTGTCTTTTATCTGATATTTGCATGGGGCTGCATTTTTTCCAATAGTGTTCTCATAGGATAGAGTATGCAGTTTTGCGTGCTTTAATTGCAGACGGCAGAGAAAAATCAGCAGCCGTCAGAATTTGCCGAAAAACCGCTTGCGGTATCCGCAGGTAAGGTCTCCTACTTCCTGCTGTAATCCCTTGCGCCAAAAAGCCCCGTGCCTATTCTCACAAGTGTTGAGCCGTACTTTACGGCTTCTGCGTAATCGTGGGTCATGCCCATTGAGAGCACCTGCATATCCGCGCCTTCTATCTTATTATCGCGCAGATCATTGTACAGTTCCTGCATCCTGCCGAGGAATATATCGCTCTGCGAAGGAGGCGGAATGGTCATGAGTCCCTTTATCCGTATATTTTTAAGCTGAGCAAGCTGAGCAATGAGCTCGCGGAGCTTATCGGGAGCAACTCCGCCCTTGGACTCCTCGCCGCCTATATTCACCTCGCACAGAATGTCCATCACCCTGCCGTGCTTTGCGGCAAGGCGGTCTATCTCCGTGCCGAGTTTAAGGCTGTCCACGGACTGTATCATGCTCACCGACTCGATAATGTACTTTACCTTGTTTGTCTGAAGTCCGCCGATGAAATGGATCTCTGCCGGCGAATAAGCCTCCGCTTTCGAGAGATATTCCTGAACGCGGTTTTCTCCGAGGAGATCAAGCCCGAGCTCTATCGCGTGATTCACTATCTCGGGAGCAACGGTCTTGGTGACCGCCATAATGCGGATATCCTCCGCCTTTCTGCCGCATTTCTCGGCAGCCTCGCCCACGTTTTCGCGTATGAGCTTCAAATTTTCATCAACATAGCTGTAATTGCTTTCCAACTTTTACTCACCTTCGGTCATTATATCATCATAGAGCGCAAGATACTCGCCGTCGCCTGTGTGAACAGCCGAGAGAACGTAATCTCCGCCCTCGTAGATAACATCAATCTTTCTGAACTCTTTCTGCTCGCCCTTCATGATGTAAACGCCCTTATAGTTGACCGTTTTCACGATCTCACTGCCGCTTTCGTCTGTTGTTTTCTCCTCGACATCGGCAAAGCGTATAGCCTCACGCGGAACTTTCAGCCCCTCATACTCGCCTCTGACAAGCTCTACTTCCTCCGCTCTGTGCTGAACGAGGTCGTAGTTTATGCTGTCGCACGAAAGGATTATAACGCTCTGTGCCGCGCCTGCGTCATCGTTTATATCGGTGATCTCGGCGTCATAAAGCTCGGCAGAAGCTTCAAACCTCAGCTTGAGCGTATCGCCTATAGCATACAGCTTTTTCGAGTTATCTGCCACAACAGCCAGATACCAGCCGTAACCGTTGACAAGCTTGCCGACGATAGTCGGATCGTCGAGTTTTGTATCGCTCACGGAATTAACCTGATCTGCTGTAAGAGCGGACAGGATATCGGGGGTAAGCATTTCCTCATAGCCGTCGCAGTAGCTTACAAAGTAAGCCGAACGGTCAGCCGTTATGACCTCGACAGGCTGCTGAGAGCTTGCCTCAAGGCTTGCGATCTGTGCCTTGATGTCGCTTATCTCCTGATCGAAGCTTTCGACCTCATTGGTAATTATCTGATATGTACTCATCTGAACAACAAGTGTCTCAGCCGCTTCCTTAACTTCCTGATAGTTTTTCATATCTCTGCTGTAGATAAGGCTGCGGTAGCTTTCGCTTATGCTGTCTGAGAGAGTTGCAGGCTGTGCCGATTCAAGAGTTCCGGGGTTCTGTATTTTTTCGAGTATTGCAAGGTCGTTTCTGAGGCTGTCAAGCTCGCGGTTAACGCTTATCTGCTCGTCACTGGGATAAACAGTAGCTATGGTGCTGCCGCTTCCGAGTCTGCCTCCGTCCGCGACATTATAGCTGAGTGCTCCAACGCCGCCGTACTTTACCGGCTGCTCGTCCCTGATAAAAACGCCTCTGTACTCTTTGGAGAATCTCGCCTGAGCCATAAGCGCTGTGACCGTTGCGCTTTCGTTGCTGCGGAAATTTGAAACACTGCTCACAAAGATCACAAGCAGCAGGATAAGCACAATGTTTCGCAGAAGCCTTACCATCAGGCTTGCCTCGGATTTCAAAAAGGGAAAACGGGGCATTTTACTCAGCCTTTTCGGAAGCGTCAAGTATCGAAACGGGTCTTGCCGGAATTATGGTCGAGATAGCGTGCTTGTAAACAAGCTGCTGTTTTCCGTCACAGTCAAAGATCGCAACATAGCTGTCGAAGCCTCTTACCATACCCTTGAACTGAAAGCCGTTTGTGAGGATGATAGTAACCATTATTCTGTCTTTTCTGCACTGGTTAAGAAAAACATCCTGCAAATTAATTGTTTTGTTCATACACATTCTCCTATCTTTATAATTTTCTGATGTGCATATGAATACACACAACTTATTATATCACATATCTGCGCGATTTGCTATACATTTTTGGCATTTTTCTAAAATTTCATATTTTTTATTAATTTTGTCCAAAACAATCCATTCTATGCGGCTGTTTTTTCTAAACCATGTCAGTTGTCTTTTGGCGTATCTTCGGGTTTCCTGCTTGATTTTGTCGATACAGTCGTCAAGCGTCATAGTTCCCTCGAAATACGGGATAAGCTCCTTGTATCCGATAGCATTCGCGGCGGTTTTCATGCCGCTGGTTTCCCAGAGGTCGTGAGCCTCGTCAACGAGTCCGCGCCTTACCATGTCGTCCACTCTCAGGTTTATGCGGTCGTAGAGGAGCTGCCTGTCCTCGTAGGTAAGTCCGAAAATGAGCGGATCATATGGTGACTCCACGAGACGGCTCTCCGCTTTCAGTTCGCTGAAACGGCGTCCCGTTATGTGCAGGACTTCGAGGGCACGCACTACTCTCACGGTGTTGTTCGGGTGTATTCCGGCAGCCGCCTCGGGATCTGCCTCCGCAAGCCGCGCATGGAGCGCCTCGTTGCCGTTTTCCTTGGCAAATTCGTAGAGTTCTGCACGGTATGCCTCATCACTTCCGCCCTCGGAAAATCTCACGTTTTCAAGCAGGCTGTCCATGTACAGTCCCGTTCCGCCGACAATTATCGGAAGCGCTCCCCTGTCAAGGATCCCCGCAATTTCGCGGTGCGCAAGGTTCACATAATCAGCCGCACTGAAAGAAACTCCCCTGTCGAGAAATCCGATAAGATGATGCGGTATACCCTGCATTTCCTCGGCAGTAGGCTTTGCAGAGGCGATATCCATGCCCTTGTATATCTGCATGGAATCGGCGGAAACGACCTCTCCGCCGTACATTTTCGCAAGTTCTGCTCCGAGCCATGTCTTGCCCGATGCCGTCGGCCCTGCTACCGCAAGGACGAACGGCTTTTTTTTATTCGTCATTTTACCACCTCCGCGGCTTATGTGCGCCCGAACTGGTGGGCGATGTTGTTTTTGCTCATCGTGAACATAACAGGTCTGCCGTGCGGACAATGCCTGATCCTCTCGTCAAGGTAGACCTGCTCGGCAAGCGACTGTAGTTCCGCCAATGAGTTCTTGTCGTTGCCCCTTATTGCGGACTTGCAGGCTACCGTGTGCAGCATATCGTCAAGTATCCGCGACTGCGGCTGATGTTTGTAAAGGCGCAGATTCTCGGCTATCTCAGAGATAACGTTCTCCATTTCCTCCTCGGGCAGGAATGTCGGAACTGCGGTCGCCGTCACGCACGGGCGCTCAGAAAAATCGAAAGTGAATCCCATGTCCGCGAGCATTTCGCTGTTAGCCTCAAGCGCGCCGAACTCGTCCGCCGTGAGCAGTACCTTAACTCCCGTAAGCAAAGTCTGACTGTACTGACGGCAGTTGCGGCTTTTAAGGCGTTCAAAAATTATCCTCTCGTGAGCCGCGTGCTTATCTATCATGACAAAGGTGTCATCTCCGAGTTCGGCTACTATGTAAAGTCCGAACGCCTCGCCTATCACGCGTATTTTCGGCTTTTCCGTCCACTCGGAGAGCTTCTTTTCGGGTTCTTTTTTCGGCTCGGGAGCGCTCTCGAACGAGCGGCTGCTGATGTAGCTGAATCCTTCTATCGGCTCAGGCACTTCGGGCGGATCTGCCTCAGCGGCGGGCACTTCCTGTGCGCAATTGCCGCCTTTTTCAACAGCCTCGTTCTCAATTGTTGAGATCTCCTGCTCACGCTCGTCCTCCTCAATATCCGCCAACAGTTTTGTATCAACGTGCTTGGGAGCCGCCATGGTCGGAGCAGCAGGCGCACTGCACTGTGGAACGTGGTCAGCGGCAGGTGTTTCCGCCATTTTCCGCTCAGTCTCCTCGATTTTGTCAACAGGCGTAAAAATGAACTCCTGCTGCCTGATCTCCTCTTCCTGCGGTGCAGGCTTCGTCCAGTCGGTCTTGGGTTTCAGCTCAAAGCTGTAGAGAAGTCCGTCATTCATGAAAGCGTTCTTTACAGCGAAATAGACAGCGTCGGAAACATTTTTCTCGTTAACGAACCGAACCTCTGCCTTTGCCGGATGAATGTTAACGTCCATGTCATTCGGCGGCAGGTCTATAAACAGTACACACGCCGGAAATTTTCCCGTCATTATCATGTTTTCATAGGAGTTTTCGAGCGCCGCCGAGCAAAGCTTTGAGCGGACGTATCTGCCGTTTACGAAGAAATTCTGGAACGCACGGTTTGTCTTGGAGTAAAGCGGCTTTATGACATAGCCGCCAATGTGTATTCCCTCATAGGTGTAGTCCACGGCAATGAGGTCGCGCGCAAAATCGCGTCCATATACTGCATAAACGGCTGAAAACAGCTCTCCGTCACCGCTCGAATTAAACTCCATGCGATTGTCGCGAATGAATTTAAACGAGACGCTCGGGTGAGAGAGGGTTATCTTCTGCAATATCTGACTTACGGCATTCGCCTCGGTGACGTCCTTTTTCATGAACTTTCGCCTTGCAGGAACATTGTAAAAAAGGTCGCGGATAATTATGGTAGTTCCGTCAGGACAGCCTCCCTTGTCATGGAGCGTCTCGGAGCTGCCCTCGATATTGTAGAGCGTTCCGTAAGTCTCATCCTTCTGCTTCGTCATAAGCTCCACCCTCGACACGGCTGCGATAGAAGCCAGAGCCTCTCCGCGGAATCCGAGCGTGAGGATATTGTCAAGGTCTGCCTTTTCGGTGATCTTGCTCGTAGCGTGGCGCAGGAAAGCTTTCGGAACATCATCAAAAGCCATTCCGCAGCCGTCATCTGTGACGCGCATATAGGTAGCTCCGCCGTTTTTTATCTCAACGGTTATGTGTGAAGCTCCCGAGTCTATTGAGTTTTCCACAAGCTCCTTTATCACCGATGAGGGGCGTTCAATTACCTCGCCGGCAGCAATGAGTTCGGCTGTTTCCTTATCAAGAATATTGATCGACGGCATTTTCTCTCCTCTTTCACCTTTCCGTCCGCACTGCGGCGTTATACGTTCGTTTCTTCTATCTTTGCCTTTTTGGAAGTTATCATAACTCCGCCAAGCTGTATGTGCTTGGCATCATAGAGTTTTGTATCCTGCTCGGGATAATATCTCTCAGAGATAACCGCAAAGGGATCGGTCTGCATTGGCTTGCCCTCGCGGTATTCGCTTTCGGGAGTCATGTCATCGCTCCCCTCAACGCCCGTCTGGATAGAGCGTATCTGCGGGATCGCCCACAGCTTTTCTGCAAGCGCCCCGAGTCTCTCAATAGGATCTGCACGATACGTCTTTCCGTCACCGCCGAGAACCTCCTCCTCGGGGATCTGCAGCACATACTCAAATTCTCCCTTTTCAGGAGCGTTGTTGAGGAACATTCCCCTGACAGACGAAAATCCTTCGTATTCATACTCGCTCTGCCAATAGCCCTCGTCATGGTTCTGAGCCGCTCCGAGCATGAAATCTTCCTCAAGGAGCGTCTGATTGTGCAGGATTATCTCCTCTTTTGTCCTGTCCTCAGCCTTGCCCCAGAATCCCGATTTGAATTTCAGACCGACAATTTCAAATGCCTTGTCAAGCTTTTCAACCGTATCGAGATCCACCTCATATCGGCTGAATTCCATCATCAAAGTAAAATATGCAGGCATTGCCGCACCTCCGTTATATAAGTCCCAATTCGTATTTCTTTTCAAGTATCCGCAGCACGCTTTCGTCTATTCTCGACTGCGGAAGTTCCCCGCTCTGCACAGCCTGCTCAACAGTATCGACTGCCGTGCGCAGATCCTGCGGCATGAGAACTATATCTATCCCTGCGCTGATCGCTCTTACCGCCGCATCGCCCGAGCCGTAAACTCCGGATATCGTATTCATCTGCTGGGAATCCGTTATCGCAAGCCCCTCAAATCCAAGCTCGCCGCGCAGCAGGACTGTCACGGCTGTGTAGGAGAGGTCGCAAGGCAGGTCGTCGCCTATTCCTGTGATCTTCTGATGACCGACCATGACAAAATCCGCGCCTGCCGCAATTCCTCCCGAAAACGGAACGAACTCCGTTTGACGCAGGTCGTCAACCGAGCGGTCGAGGGTTACGCTGCGATCATAGTGAGTGTTTCCGTCCTCTGCGCCAAGCCCCGGAAAATGCTTCAGGGTCGCGCAGACTCCGCTCTCGTGGATCCCGCCGACAAAAGCCGTGACCATTTGCGAAACAACATCGGGGTCGCTGCTGAAAATGCGGCTGCCAAGTTCATTCAAGCCGTTTATGTTCACATCTGCAACGGGCGCAAAATCCACGTTGAATCCGAGCGCGCCTATATCAGCGCCAATAGTCCTGCCGATACTGCGCGCGGACTCGGTATCACAGGTGTCGCCGTAAGTGCTCATTCCGTAAAATGAAGTTGTGCCCAGCTTGTTCGCCGCCCTCGCGACTGTTCCGCCCTCCTCGTCTATCGCGGTAAAAAGCCCGACTCCGCAGGACTCGCGCGAAATATCCTGCGAATCCGCAAGAAGCTGCGCCGTCTGCTCCGACGTTTCGAGATTTTTCTCAAAGAGCACTATCCCGCCGACGGGAAACTCCGCCAAGCCGCTCCGGTACGTCTCATCAGAAGAAGTGACCGTGTCGCAGCCGTTCACCTGCTCGGGAGTTACCATGAACATCTGGCAGACCTTTTCGTGAAGGCTCAGTGTTTGCAGGAGCATTTCCGCCTCGGAAAGCTGCGGTTCGGTCGGCGGCTGAGAAGTGACAGCGGCAGATGATAACGTTTCTTCCGTTGTTTCCTCGCCTATTGAAATGTTTATCTCGGCAGGAACGGTGTCCGTTTTTGAGACAGTAACTCCGCATGAAGCCGCAAACATAAAAGCTGAGGCGGCTGCTATTGTCTTTGCATAAAAATTCATTTCATCACGCCCATTTCCGCGGCATTTTCGCAGCAGTCATCACATCTCCCGGATCCACCTGTCGAGTGTTTCCGCAAGAGCCGCGGAATTCTCAGTCTGATCGGGTAAATTTGAACCGTAAACTTTCGGCGCTATCATAAGCCTGAAACGGTACTTTCTGCCTTCAGAGATCCCCTCGATTTTTATTACATAATTGTGCAGTAATGCCAAACGCCTGACCGTAAGCTTGTTGATACCCATTCTCGGCAAAATGTGGTGTTCAGCCGCTCCGATAATGCCTGCCTCCGTCAGTATCAGCGCTTCATTTCCGACTATTGCCGCATAGCCGTATTTCACTCTCCTGTAGGAACTGAAAAAACTGCTCATGTTGTTTATTCCTGCATAAACAGGATAGCTGTAGCCAAGACCGAAACTGTCAAGCTCCCGAATCATGTTGTCCTGATTTATAGTAAGAATTCCCATTTTTCCTCCTATCCGCAGATAACGGCTCTATTTCAGAGCCTCTGCCATGTCTTTAAGCAGCTCGCGGCACTCGCTGTCCGTAAGCTCGTCAATGTTGGTCTTTTCAAGCATATCAAGCGCCGCCTCACGGTTTGCACCCGCAAAGCTTATCTGTCCGCCGTCATTGCTCTCAGCGACCTTGTTTTCGGCATGAGCGCGCTCCATTTCGCTAAGGAGTTCCCTTGCGCGGCTGACCACCTTTGCAGGCAGTCCCGCAAGCTTTGCAACGTCGATACCGTAGCTTTCATCAACTCCGCCGCGGACTATCTTTCGCAGGAAACGTATATTTCCGCCATGCTTGTTAACGGCAATGCTGTAATTTTTCACGCCCTCAAGTTCGTTTTCCAGACCGATAAGCTCATGGTAATGCGTTGCGAAAAGAGTCTTGCAGCCAAGTTTCTTTGATGTGCAGATGTGCTCTGCGACCGCACGCGCAATACTTACTCCGTCAAAGGTGGAAGTTCCTCTGCCGACCTCGTCAAGAATAACAAGACTGTTCGGCGTTGCGTTCCTGAGAATATCCGAGACCTCGCTCATCTCGACCATGAACGTGGACTGACCTGCCGTAAGGTCGTCGGACGCTCCCACACGAGTGAATATCTTGTCAACGACCGATATCTTCGCAGAATCAGCAGGCACGAAACAGCCCGTCTGAGCCATTAAAACAATAAGCGCAGTCTGGCGCATATAGGTGGATTTACCCGACATATTCGGGCCGGTGATTATCGACATACGGCTTGACTTATTGTCAATATAGATGTCGTTCGGAACAAACATCTCATCAGTCAGCATAAGTTCAACAACGGGGTGGCGGCCTGCCTTGATGTCAATTGCGCCGTCTATCGCGATATCCGGCTTTACATACTGGTTGCGCAGAGATACCTCCGCAAACGAGCACAGAACGTCTATTGCAGCCACCGCAGAGGCTGTCTGCTGAACGGGTTCAAGCTTTGTCGCAAGAAAGTCGCGAACTTCCGCAAAAATATCAGCCTCAAGCGACAGAGCCTTGTCCTTTGCGCCGAGTATCTCGTTCTCGGCGTTTTTCAGTTCCTCCGTAATAAAGCGCTCGGCATTTGCAAGTGTCTGCTTACGTATCCAATTTTCGGGAACAAGGTCATAGTACGAGCGCGTAACTTCAAGATAGTATCCGAACACGCGGTTGAAGCCTATCTTCAGTCCCTTAATGCCAGTAGCTTCCTTTTCACGGCGCTCTATCTCGTCTATCATTTCTTTACCGTTGCCCATGATATGGCGCAGTCTGTCAAGTTCATCGTTAAAGCCGTCCTTGATAACTCCGCCGTCCTTTGCGGAGATCGGCGGCTCGTCCATGATCGCATTCTCGACCAGCTTAACTATCTCGCTCAGGTCGGAGATCTCGCTGTTATAGCGCGTGATAAGCTTTGAGCCGTCAAGCTTTGCAAGTTCCTGCTTTATGAGCGGAAGCTGCATTGCCGTAGCCGAAAGCGATTTCAGATCGCGTGGATTCGCGCTCTTGTACATCACCTTTGTCATGAGACGTTCAAGGTCATAAACGCGGTCGAGAAGATCGCGCAGATCCGAGAGGACAACGCTTTTCTTGTAGAGCGTTTCTACAGCGTCAAGCCGCTCGATTATCCGCGCAGGACTTTTCAGCGGCTGCTCTATCCAGCTTCTGAGCATTCGCCTGCCCATAGATGTCTTGGTGGAATCGAGTACCCACAAAAGCGAGCCTTTTTTCTCCTTATTGCGCAAGGTCTCGGTAAGTTCAAGGTTTCGTCTTGCATTGAGGTCGAGCCCCATGAAAGCGTCTCCGCCGAGGATCTCAAGCGAAGTAAAGCGCGACACCGAGGTTTTCTGGGTATCGTTTATGTAGTCGAAAAGTCCGCACACCGCCGCGCAGTCCGCTCCGTCCTCGCTGAGTCCAAGCTCCGCAACGTTTTTCGCACCGAAAACAGCCGCCGCCATGGTGCGCTTTCGGGAGGGGTCAAAGCACTCGGCGTCGCGCATGGTGACAGCGCAGTCGAGGCGCACTTTTATGAAATCGGCAACGTTTTTCAGCGACAAAAAGCTGTCGGGAAATATGACTTCGGCAGGTCGGCAGCGCGAAAGCTCATTGATAACGCCTGCTTCAAGATCCTTGCCCTCAAAAACGCTGAGAGCCGCCTTTCCCGTTGAAACATCGGCAGAAGCCACGGCGCAGCTCTTTGCCTGCTCGTCATAGAAAATGCTGCAAATGTAGTTGTTCTCGCCGTCATCGAGCATACTGCTCTCCGTAAGAGTACCCGGCGTTACCACGCGGATAACGTCGCGCACAACTATCCCCTTGCTCTCGGCAGGGTCGGTAAGCTGCTCGCAGACCGCTACCTTAAAGCCCATTTCAATGAGCCTCTTTATGTACATATCGGCAGCATGATAAGGAACGCCGCACATAGGCGCACGTTCCTCAAGACCGCAGTCGCGTCCCGTGAGAGTGAGTTCGAGAGCTTTTGATACGGTTATCGCGTCATTGAAAAACATCTCGTAAAAATCCCCGAGCCTGAAGAACAGAACACAGTCGGGATACTTGTCCTTTACCTCGAAATATTGCTTCATCATCGGGGAAATTTTACTTCTGTCGATCTCCATTTATATTCTCCTTTTCTTTTTGTTGTACCGGCGCAAACAGACCTGTATCAGCCGCAGCCTCCGCAGGTCTCACATGAACCGCTGCAGCCCGGGGACGGCTGACAGGTAGCAGGATCTTCACCGTTTGCACAGAGCGAGATTATCTGATTGATATTTGTAACAAGTCCCTCAAGAGCAGTCTGTGCAGCTGTGAAAGTTTTCATATTCTCGTTTGCCATTATCTTGGCGTATATCTCCTTGATATCTGCGTCAAGCTGCTTGAGTTTCTCGCCGTTGAGGTCCGATCTTGACATCTCGGTATTCAGTTCAAGTCTCAGGCTCTCGAACTTCTTTATGTCCGCCTGAAGCTCTGTATCGTCATCATTCACCTGCTTTGCAAGACTGTAAGCAATGTATCTGTCGTCCTGCTGGAGCGCTTTGCCAAGCTCTCTTGTCATTTCAATAATATCCATAAATTTTCCTCCTTGCCTTTCGGCTCTAATGATCTGTATTCATCGGGCAAGCTGCACATCTCTGCGGCAAATTCCCTGCGAATTTTAAAACTTTCTCATTTGGTAATGAGTTTTCCCGAGACTGCCCAGTTCATGGCATCGGTTATCTCAACGTCTGCGAACTGTCCGATAAGCGAACTATCGCCCTCAAATTCAACTATGATAAATTCATTGCTCTTGCCGTTGAGCCAGCCCTCGCGCTTTTTTGACCTTCCGTCAACGAGCACCCGCATTTTTCTGCCAATAAATCGCTTGTAGTTCTCGGTGGAGATCCCGCGCTGAACTTCCAGCAGTTTCCTCATGCGGAGACTCTTGACCTCCTCGGGAGTGAGATCCTCCATTTCGGCAGCTCTTGTGCCCGAGCGCTTTGAGTAAATGAACGAATAGATGTTATCATACTTCACGCGGCGGATAATGTCGAGCGTTGCCTGAAATTCCTCGTCGCTCTCATTCGGGAAGCCGACTATGAGATCTGTTGTCAGCGAAAACTGCGGATCACGGCTCCTGATGTAATCGACCGTTTCAAGATACTTTTCCGCAGTGTAGCGGCGGTTCATACGGCGGAGAACCTCGCTGCTGCCGCTCTGAACAGGCAGGTGCAGGTGCTTTGCGACCTTTTCGCACTCAAATATCGTGTCGATAAGCTCATGCGAGGCGTCCTTCGGGTGGGACGACATGAACCGTATAATGAAATCGCCCTCTATTTTGTTCAGCTCGCGCAGAAGTCCCGGAAAACTTACCTCGTCCCCGAGATCGTTGCCATACGAGTTTACATTCTGACCGAGCAGCATTATCTCCTTGTAGCCATCGGCAGCAAGTCCGCGAACTTCGGCGATGATATCCTCCATTTTGCGGCTTCTTTCGCGTCCGCGGACGTATGGCACGATACAGTAAGTGCAGAAATTGTTGCACCCGAACATTATCGGCACGCTTGCCTTGAAACTGCTCTCGCGAACCTGGACCGCAGCCTCGGAAAAGTCGTCATATTCGCTTATATCGGCTGCAAATTTCGCTCCTCTGAGACAGTCCAGCATAAGCTCGGGCAGCGCACTGATAGCGGAAGTTCCCAGAACAAAATCGACCTGCGGGTAAGATCTCCTGATCTTCTCGGCAACCTGACTCTGCGCCGTCATGCAGCCTGCTATGCCTATCATCAGCTCAGGCTTTTCCTCCTTGAGCTTTTTCATGCTGCCGACAATTCCGAAAACCCTGTCCTCCGCACTCTCGCGCACCGCGCAGGTGTTGAGGATTATAAGGTCGGCTTTGTGCTCGTCCTCAGTAAAACTGTAACCGAGGCCGCTCAGCAGTCCCTTTATTTTTTCGCCGTCGGAAACATTTAGCTGACAGCCAAAGCTCCTCACATAGGCGGCTCTCGGTCTGTCACCGAAAATCGCAAGTATTTCTTTAATTGCGGCAGTATTGTCTTTCAAAGCAGCTAACCTCTCATTCAAAATCATGTAATATATAATTATATCATAAAATAAGCAGAAAATCAAGTTCTGATAGCTCGGGTTTACGCATAAAAGCGAAAGCAAAAAGGCGGATATTCTCCGCCTTTTTGGTCATATTTTCTTCATCAGCGCAACTGCGTGTGCCGAGATCCCCAGCTTTTCACCTGTAAAGCCGAGGTGTTCCTCGGTCGTAGCCTTAACGCTCACCTGCGACACATCACAGCCGCAGACTTTTGCGATATTCCCGCGCATTGCGGTGATATGCGGCGCAAGCTTTGGAGCCTGTGCTATGACAGTCGCGTCAATATTGCCGATCTCATAGCCTTTTTCGCGGCAAACGCGGACTACTTCCGCCATTAATACCATGCTGTCCGCGCCCTCGAACTCGTCTGCGGTATCAGGAAAAAGATGTCCTATATCGCCGAGCGCAAGTGCTCCGAGCATTGCGTCCATGACCGCATGGGCAAGAACGTCCGCATCCGAGTGTCCGAGAAGTCCGACCGTGTGCGGAACGTCAACTCCGCCGAGGATCAGCTTTCTGCCCTCAACGAGCTTATGTACGTCATATCCGTGACCAATTCTGAACATGATATCCTCCTGTTGTTTTATGATCCGTATTCACAGAAAATGCAAGCCATTATCGCTCCTGCATTGCAAGCAGTACCTCCGCAAGTTTTATATCCTCCGGAGTCGTTATCTTTATGTTGGTGTAATCGCCTGTCGTCATTGCGACCTTGCCGCCGATAGCTTCGACCAGTTGGCAGTCATCGGTGAAATCAAGTCCGTGTTCAAGTGCAAAATCTATTCCCTCGAAGTAAAGCTGTCTCTTGAATATCTGCGGAGTCTGCGTGATATATAGGAACTTTCGCGGCGGTGTGTCCGAAATAAGTCCGTCATTCACCGTCTTGATAGTGTCCTTTACGGGAACTCCGAGAGTAGCTCCGCCAAAAACAGACGCGTCCTTTATCACCTTTTCAATGTGCTCGGGCTTTACGAGCGGACGCGCGCCGTCATGGACTGCAACGAGCTCTGCCTCTTTGGATATCTGCTTTACTCCGTTGATAACACTCTCCTGACGGGTAGCTCCGCCCACCGTGCAGGCTGTGAGTTTGGTTATTCCTGCCGCCTCAGCCTCAGCTTTTATAGCCGGAATATCCGCCTCGCGCGCCACGATCACAATTTCGCTGACGCTCCCGCAAGCCTGAAACGCCTGCATTGTAACGCCGATAACAAGTCTGTCGCCGAGCGGCATGAGTATCTTGTTTACTCCGCCCATTCGCGTAGAATTGCCTGCGCAAACAATAATTACCGATGTATTCATGTCATTCTCCGATCAGTCGCGGCTCGGTTCTACAGGAGTCGTGCGTATGCGTATTTTCGGCATTTTTTCAAGAGTGTAGTAGCTGTTGAATGCTCCGTCGGGCGCAGAAAGGTCGTTCTCGCCGCTTGCAGGGGGAGCAAATATCTTTATCGTAAGATCCGTTTCACCCTCAAGAGGTTTCTCATAGAATGCCGAAATAAGGTCGATAGTCTTTGCCTTGGGCGATTTGTAGAACCATGTTCCGTTGACCTCTATCATGAGGTTTGAGTCATCCTCGAAAACAAGTTCGCAAAGGCAGGGATCTCCGTCAAAGTGAACGGGAACAGCGATACCCTCAGCGTCCTCGGAATTGCCCCAGCGAAGCGTAACGGGCAGCTTGATCTCCTCGCCGATAGTCATGGACGGCTTGAACCAGTCATCGTGAATGATCTCCTTGTATGTTTTCATAACAGGCTGTTCCACGCCGACATTCCGGTTGTTCGGGTCTTCTATTTCAAGTCCGAGTCTGCCTCTGTCGCGGAACTGGTAGAACGTGAATCCGCTGAACCACTCGGCGTTGTCCTCCTTGATGAAGTCGCAGAAAAGCTTTACCATTTCAGCCTGCTCGTAAACGCCCGTAACATCGCCGTCAGCATTAAACTCTGACATTACCATTGGCTTTTCCACGCCACCGTTGATATGTTTGAAGCGCTCGTAGCTGAGCTTGGTATCGCGGTAAACGTCCTTTACCGCATTGCGGTTGTGTGAAGTTCCGCCCGGTTCGGCTACATCATATGGCCAGCCCCAGTGGAGCGACATATACTTGTCAACAGACCAGATGTCAGTCTCGCGGACTGCCTGAGAAAACTCCTTCTCCTTCTCTATCTCGCCTGTCTCGGGATTTTCAACTCCTCCGATACAGAGGATAGTCTGAACGTTCGGAGCGTGTTCCTTGATTATCCTTGAAGCACGGCAGTAAAAGTCCGCAACTTCCTGATATGTAGCGCGCTTGTTGAACGAGAACCAGTTTCCCGTAGCCTCGTGGTTGATCCGCAGGAAAACCCTGCCGAATGTTCTGAGGTCGTCGCCTATGGCTGCAAGCTGTTCGTCCGAAACATGAGGGTCGATAGTGAGGGTGAGCGTAACGTCCTGACCGTGGCGGCGAACATCTCTCATGCAGGTAAACGGTTCATCGTCGAGGGTTCCGCCGAGTCCGCCCTTGTATGTAAAGTAGTCGTCATAGGGATAGTCCCACTGGAATGAGACATTTGCGTCCTTCATAGCCTCGGAAATACGGGCAGGCCACTGCTCATCGAGAGGGTAGTAACAGTACATGAGGCTGATACTGCGGTGAGGTCTGCCAAGCTTGCGGAGTATGTAGTCCTGATCGACATACTCGCCGCGCTCGCTGCCGTCTCCTAAATCAACAGCGCACTTAGCTTTGCCCATTTGGATCTTGTAAAGTTTCTCCATATATTATAAATTCCTTTCATTTCTGAAATTTCCTGTAGAATTATTATAATATGATAAGCAGAATATGTCAATATCAAAAGAGGCGGTTCAGTATCTTTTCCACACGTCTTTTCGGCAGATCCTGCCGTTGACTGTGTCAAAAATCCTTGTCATACGACAGTATGTCCGTGGATCTTTCCTTGTCACCGGCAAGATCATGCTCGAAAATCCGCACACAATTTCTATGCGGACAGGTTCTAAAATATTTCCTGAGTTATAAATCGGCAGCTATACCGTGAATCCCTCGGCCCGGAAATTGTCAATAACTTCGCCAAGTATCTCAGCATTTGTTGAAGATACCGAATGCAGGAGAAGTATCTCTCCGCCGTGAGCCGAATCCGTAAGCTTCTGCACGGACGCTCCCGGCTCAGGCTGTGCATCGGTTTTCCAGTCAACATAGGCATAACTCCAGAAAAGCGTCTTGTAGCCGCACTTCTGCGCGGTCTCAAGAGCCTTTTCGGAGTACTCTCCGCACGGACAGCGGAAATACTGCATTTCATAACCGTAGTTGTCCAGAACATACTTGTGGAGCGACATTATCTCCTCCTCAGCCTCGCTGTCAGACAGCTCCGGAAGGCTCGCGTGGGTCATGCCGTGATTTCCGAGGATATGCCCCTCGTCGATCATTCTCTGCACCAGAGCAGTCTCCTTTTTTGCGTAATCGCCCGTAAGGAAGAATATCGCTTTTACGTTTTTCTCTTTCAGTGTATCAAGGATCTTTTCGGTGTAGCCGTTCTCGTAGCCCTGATCGAACGTTATAATAACGCGGTCATCATCATTTGTCAGAGCATACGCCTCAAGGTCGCTGTACCGCTGATTGAAGCTCACAGCGTCGGCAGGACGTCCCTTTTCATCGAGAGTCGTTCCCTGACCGTAGCCTATTTTGGTGCTGTCTGCGGCATAGACCGCACTGCACGGCACCAATGCGGCAGTAAGAAAAGCTGCCGCCGAACTTGCAAATCTCATAAGCTTTACCTCATTTTCAGAATTGTCAGCGTTCGCCGACAGCTTTATTATGCCTCAGCCGTAAGTTTTCAAAAGTGAAAGATTTTTCTAATTTTTCAGAACAGTCTCTTAGGTCGTGTTGACACCAAGCCTAACAACGCATCTTTTCGGCAAAATTTCACGCATCCTGCGTTAAAAAGTCTTGACAGGCGACAGCCTGCCTGCGACTTTTTGCCTTGTCTACGTAAAATTTATGCTCGAAAATCTGCATATTATCTTAGTGTCAACGCTCCCTAAAACAGTCCTCTTACGTCCTCAAAGCTCATTGTCGGCTGGAGCGCGAGGTTTATCCCGAAAGCGATAAGCTGTGAGGCGCGCTCGGTGAGACGGTCGATGTCACGCGGAGTTACCATCATGTTCGGAAGTTCCTCACCTATTTCGGCCTCTGTAAAACTGCGCACGATAGTATGCATATCAACGACTGTCGGGACTCCTACGGCTATCACGGGAACTCCCAGCACACGCTGAGACAGTTCGCGGCGGGTATTTGCAACTCCGCTGCCGGGAGATATTCCCGAATCGGAGATCTGTATGGTCGTGCCGAGACGGCTCACGTCAGAACAGGCGAGCGCATCGACCGCGATGACCGCGGCAGGTTTCAGTTCGCGGCAGATCGCGCGTATCATCTCGGCGGACTCAATGCCGGTCTGACCGAGAACTCCGCCTGCAAACGAACTCACCCGCCGCAGGGAAGTCAGAAACTGCTCCTCATCATTGTCAAGCTCATCGCGCAGATGACGGGTCGCGAGAACTTTTGCCGCAGCCTGCGGCCCGAGAGCATCAGGCGTTATATCGTTGTTTCCAAGTCCTGCCACAAGGATATCTCCCTCGGGGATAAAGCTTCCTATCTCTGCGGCAAGTTCCTGCGCCATTTCCTCATAGTCGTCGGTATATCGGCTAAGTCTGTCGCTTTCAAGCGTAATATATCTTCCCTTTCCCTTGCCGAGTGTATCAAGGCAGCTATCATCGTCAATAACAATATCCGTAATGCCGAAGGCCTTTCCCCTGTGGCTTATATGAACGCTGTCAGAAATGCCGCTGTCGGGAAAAGTTTCGACAGCCAGATCAGTTCTTATCTGCATAATTCCCTCCCATTGTGCAAATTGCTTCATTTCAATAGTCAAATTTCGCCTTTATTTTTCATTTTACCTATTGAAATAACTTGCAGAAAATGATATAATAATATTTGTCTCAGTACGATAAGTGTGCGTTGCACTTGTCGGAGTACGCGAAACGTGCGTACTTATTATTTGTAAAATGCGGTTTTTTATACTGCATTAATTTCAAGGAGGTGTAACGAAATGCCGAACATTAAATCCGCTAAGAAGAGAGTTAAGGTCAACACAACTAAGGCTGCTGCTAACAAGGCAAGAAAGTCAAATCTCAAGACTGTTATCAAGAATGCTGATGCAGAGAGAACTCCCGAGGCTATCAAGGTAGCTATCAAGAAGGTAGATCAGGCTTGCTCAAAGGGTCTTATGCACAAGAATAAGGCTGCAAGAAAGAAGTCTCAGCTCGCTAAGAAGCTCAACGCTGCCGGCTAATTCTTTAATGTTAATAAAACAAATCTCCTGTAAGTCTCTCACGGCTTGCAGGAGAATTTTTTTGTTTATGCACCGGACACGGTCATTCGCCGGCTTTAAAAACAATGCCCTTATCGTAACCGCCATTTTAATACATTACAGAGCCTGTATGCAGTTTTCCCGCTCACTTGGATAGTGACCTCCGCCGCAGTCGCTTTCAGTTACTGCGTGATATGGAGAAAAATCAAAAACTCCTGCCAAACACCTTGATGATATTCTGTCATTCAGATGTTTATAAATGGCTTTATAAGGGTGTCAGCAAGAGTCTTATTTAATAAACTTTTCCAGTACTATTTTGTTCTATCATTACAGTAGACGAATGTTACCAGTATCAGCACATAAAATTTCATCTTTCCATATTCGTATAACATCATTTTCAATGAGATACTGTATAGACCTCATAATATGAGAAGCTTTATATATTTCCGTGCCTACGACAAACTGAGGCACAATTGCAATAGGCGATTCTTCTTTATCTCCACTTTTTACTTCAACTGCGTATCGACTTAGCATTGGTATAGTACCATTCCTTTTTGCAGTTTTAAAGTCACTAATTAAATCAGGAATTTGTTCTTGCAGTAACGCAGGCAAATCATTGTATACTAATTTTGAATTCGTGTTTTCGGCAAAATATGGCGTTATTTTACCGTCAAATGGATTCAAGTAAATATGATTCCAAAAATCAATATCCACAATGCAACCATGTATGCGCCCATAACCACCTATATTCTCAATTTCTTTTGACAATGCCGTTAAAGCTTTTTGATAAGGCATAACAGCTTCTTTAACTTTTTTTGCATACAGTTCCATATTGTCATAATAGTATTGAAGATTACTATTTTTAAGTCGTTTACGTCGTCCTCCATCAAGCAAACATAAACTTGTCGCGGATTGATGCAAGAACATATATATATTGTTTCTTTTTAAAGCGTAAATCATTCCAGGATATTTGCACCCACTGACACTAACACCTCTTCCATTCCAAAAATCCTTATATACATTTGAAGTAATAACTCTTACTCCATCAGGCATATCTTTAAGAGTATCATACCAACCGGATATTTCAAACGAATTCAATTTCCACATAGAAGGTTTATACCCTATTTGATTATCTGATAATATTGTTGTTCCGTCTTTTTTACGAATAACAGAGTTTTGATGAGTATGTCCATTTATATATATCCATTTAGGATTAGTAGGCTCATCTAACCAATCATATACCGGAGTATGAGTTAGAACAATAACTTGCATGTCACCAGCGCAACGCATAATTTTATCATATATCAGCTTAAATTGATCAGATAAAGCCTTGTCATCTTCTATTGTAGTTACTGTAAAACTATACAATCCATTTTCTGCATTGAATCTTTGATTTAATCCAGAAAAGCCTATCCCACCTAATAAAATCAACGTTGATTTTGAAAATATCTCCCTTAAATATTCATCAGTTAAATCAAGTATCTGGTTCTCAGAGATAACACGTTCCTCTATCCCCTTATAATTTATTAAAACTTCATTTTGAAGCACAAATGTTTGTTTTCTCCAGCCCATACAACTTATTCTTTTACGGTAACTGTTAAGTATTTCCGTAACTGACCTTATATCATTTTCATCTTCACTAATTGGTATATGCTTATCCCACAATTCATGATTTCCAAGAACGGAAATAATTGTTCCCTTCCATATATCTCTCAATTTATTATAAAATAATGTCACCAATTCTTGAGTATGTCCTACATCTCCTCCAATAAGAAGATATCCTTGTTCTTCATCTGCACTTAATACGATTTCCTGTATTTTTTCATCAAGGAAATCGTTAATTATATTATAATCTACTTTTCCGTTATCCAATACTTCTTTAAGTTGCTGTTCCAAGTGTATATCTGTTATATAATAAATTTTATAAATATAAGCATAACTATATGTTGAAAAATCATACTCGAATACCTCATAAACGTTATCTTCCACCAGCACAGCATCATCAGGTGACGGTGGTGTCTCTACTTCATCAAGCTCCAATTGTTGTACAGAATTTACTTTTCGCATAATCTCAATCCTTTCTATGTAGATAATATGCTTTCTCCTTGTGAGAATATGTGAGTTCCGCATTTTGCATCAGTTCCCTGTACTCGGCAAGAAAATTCTGAATACTGCTGATGTCACGACTTATACTTTTTGTAGACACCTCATATTCCGCCGCAAGAGAAAAATCAGCATACGAAACATCGGCAGCAGCTAAAGGTGTAGATTTCTG